>VYMC01000014.1_pt1 | contig 94043 bp, 82 predicted proteins | sample 5115301 | NCBI WGS metagenome assembly VYMC01 (sample SAMN12291802, study PRJNA351875) | freshwater metagenome | isolation source: freshwater lake | place: USA: Michigan, Wintergreen Lake | collected 2013-08-08 | reverse complement strand
TATTAATGACCCACATCATGACAGACATTAGGACGGCGGATAAATCCGCTCGCGTCGCTTTTCCGACCCGTGTTGAAACGACGGGGCTACCAAGCTCCCGTCTTTTTTCGTGTCGGGTGTGGGGTGTGGGAAGAATAAATAAAAATAATCTCCTGTCTCGGAGTCTCCTGACTTGAAAGAGGGTGTCGGGTGTGGGGTGTAGGGGGGTCACTGCGTGCGCATTGCGGGGGAAGGATAAATAAAAATAATCTCCTGAATACTGACTACTGAATACTCACTCCTAACTCAATGGTAGATGTGGGATTTTTGCAGGAGTTCTATTTTTCGACAAAGATAAGCAAAATTTATTTATTAACTCCAAACACTTGAGAATATTTAAATTAACATTTCGCAATATTTACAAATTCTTAACAATTAATTGAGAAATATTTTTATTTAACAACGATGTTGCAGTGGTAACAGCGATTTGATAGAATTTCATAGTCGGCTATTGTGTGCTTTTTTGGGCAGCAATGGTTGAAACCCTTGCCACACCTACAAGGTGATCCTAATTAAGACGGGTAAATGAGTCAATTTCACCCACAACGATGATCTTTTTTTTGTGTAGTTTTATTGCAAAAAAAAAGTTTTTTTGACAAAAAGCACAAAGTATGATAAGGACTAACGTATTTCTGGCTGCGAGTAGTTATTGCAGAGTGGGAGATAGGGATATGGAGATTAAGATAACTGCTATAAATAGACTTTGAATAACCAAAGAAAGAAAGGAATAGTCAGAAAACTAGCAAGGGTAGTGACCACAACTGTGCGGGCTATCAAAGTGGCCGAACCACCGAATTCTGTGACTAAAATGACGGTATTAACGGCAGTGGGCATGGCACTTTGTAGGATGAGAATTTTTAGATCCATACCGGTTAATCCTAAACTATTGCCGATCGCAAATGCCAAAAGAGGAGCGACTAAAAGACGCAAACCAGCCCCTAATAATTCTAATTTACCGATCGCTAATTTTTGCTGAGATAATTGGATACCTAGGATAATTAAAGCCAAAGGAATTGCCGCTTGTCCCAGATAACTAATACTTTTATCTAATTGTAGGGGAAGATGAAAAGAGAAAGTTTGAAAGCTAATGCCGATAAAAATTGACCAGATTAAGGGCAAGCGAAAAACTAGGCGAAATCCTGAAAGAAAGCTTTTTCCTCGCAAATAAGCGGGACTAATACCAAATAAAAGAATACTAGAGCCAATCATATAGATTATCGCTCTCTCCAGTCCAGCCGCACCCAGGGCAAAACTAGCCACAGGTAAACCCATATTACCGTTATTAGGCATCACAGCGGCAGCCATGAGGCTTTTGCGGGTATCAGCATCGAGACTAAGACAATAGGCGATAATTTCGACGACAATCGCCATTACCAGTGAGATAAGAGCAAAGCCTAGGAGAATTAAACCGATATTGCTGCCGGATAAAGTGGTGCGATAGAGTCCATCAATCACCAAAGCGGGGGCAAGAATATACACCGTGATTTGGGAAAGGGAATGCACTTCAACAGTGAGAATTTTTCCTGCTATCACACCGATGAGGATGATAAAACCCACTGGAACAATAGCGGAGAGGATGACAAGCATTAATCAAGTAAAAAGTAAATAGTACATAGAAAAAAACTGATCTGATTTTTTAACAAATTTCTGTTATATCTTCATATAAAGATTTGATCGCACAGTGAAAATCGATACTAGCTAGATAAATATCTGCTCCTTTGCTGTAGGGATAAAGAACCCAAAATCCTTCATCATTGCGGCGAAAACAATCTACACCGATGCGTTCTTGACTGATAAGAACGTATTCTTCTAAAGTTTCAAGGGAACGATAGTCGGCAAATTTATCGCCCCGGTCAAAGGCAGCAGTAGTGGGGGATAATACTTCTACAATCAAGCGCGGATAGCGGGTAAAATCTTCTGAGAAAGACTGATTATCTCGCGAGTCGCAAGTAACTACAAGATCGGGATAAAAATGACTATTAGCTATTTCTAGACGAACTTTCATAGCTGTGGCATAGACAAGACAACCACTACCCCGCAGCTGGTTTTTTAAAAGTGTGGCTAAGTTGATAATAATCATACCGTGGGCTTTACTTGCACCAGCCATGGCGTAGGTTTGACCGCGAATATATTCGTGTTTATCCTTGGCTATTCTCTCCGTTGCTAAATAATCTTCCGGGGAAAGATAGTTATGGTCAAACTTAGCAATCATTTGGTTAAATCACCTTTATTTTCTCTAAAATCAATTCTAACTCTCGATCGATGAGCGGTACATTTTCAAAAATTGTCTGACAAACACCTGCAAATTTTGCTGGCTGATTGGCAAATTGTTGAGCTAATTGACCGGCTCGGACAATATCTAGTAAAAAAGCCTTATCCCGCCACATAAATCACTTGCGCTGTCTCTAAAATCTCTCGTTGACGAATCCAATTATGACTCTGCTCGATCGATTTTTTCGTTAGCAAATCAACTTTCCGTCCCAATAAATTCTCTAATTCCCGTTTCATCCTCGAAAACTCCAGAAGTCCCCAAGAAACACTATCTTGGAAACTGACCAGTACATCAATATCGCTGTCTGGACGAAAATCTTCCCGCAAAACCGATCCAAATAAATACATTTCAGATATCTGCCATTTCTGACAAAATTCGCCGATTATTTGCTGGGGTAGTTCTATTTTCAATTTTTTCACCTCCCTGTCACCAGTAATCAGTGATCGGTTTTCAGATTTAAGGAGAATTATCGCTAACCACACGAAAACCAATATCATAGAGTCCAGCAGTAGCCATAAATTTGACTCGGTAGGCCGAGCGACATTTGTTAGGGCCGTCATTCCAGGAACCCCCGCGTAAAACTCGTCTGTCCCTATCTTCTATTGTGGTCGCTTCGTAGTTATCGCGCCAGTAATCTGCACACCATTCCCTGACATTTCCGTGCAAATCGTAGAGTCCGAAAGGGTTAGCGACGGCAAACATTCCCACTGGTGTGGTTTCCCTGCGATCGCAACCGAGGCGACCTTCCCCATAACGACCAGAACTGCACACTTTCCCGCCATAATCCCAGTCCACCCCGGAATAGTTGGCTAAATCCGTGGAAATTGTCGGGCCAAAGTGGAAGGGGGTTGATGTACCTCCCCGACAAGCGTATTCCCATTCTTTTTCTGCGGGTAAACGATAATTCAGTCCCGTGAGACGGGATAGGCGATCGCAAAATTCCACCGCTTCCCACCAGTTAATTTGTTCTACGGGGCGATCGTAACCTTCAAAATGGGCTGGATAGGGATTAAGTTCAATATTTACTGGTTCTAATTTTGCCACCTCGCGCCATTGTCGTTGGGTAATTGGGTAGCGACTCAAACAAAAAGCCTGAATATTAACCAGAGATTGGGTACTTTGACTCGATTTCCAGCCTAACTCGCTTTTAGGCGCACCGATGAGGTATTGACCGCTAGGGATAGAAATCATTTCTAAAAAGGTTTTTTTGCTTAAAAAATATTTATAACCTCGATTAGTGACTTTTTCCCGTTTAATTTCCTCACCTTTGCCATTAACAGTAACCACCTCATCGGTAAAATTTAACCATTCTTCCATTCTGCACCCCTCTATCGGTTATCGGTCGATCGGGTTAAGCTACGAGCCTAGAAAAATCTCGAAACCTACCAGTTATAAGAATAACAAGACTTCGATCGATTACCCGAATCAACTCTTGCTGTTTTTTTCCTTACTAGAAAATTAGAAAAATGGTATAACTAAACACGGAATTGCCCCAGGTTGCGTCTAATTCATCGATCACAAAAGATACGTCCAATAGATCATTGACAAAACTAAAGTTTTGTGTAGTTGATCTTGACAGTAGCCAACCATATAGCGGTATGCAGTCGGATGAGGTATACTGCAACAAGCTATAAGGCAGTCTAGGCAAGACTTTGTCTGTATCTCACTCAAGCGAATACCGCTATAGTAATCTACAATAATCAGGGTTGGATTCGTAACAATCTACACCAAAAAAACGAGGGCATTGGGACGACCAACCAAAGCCGCCTCATGACCTCAGAACCATTAATCCCTCTAAGGGAGGAAACAAACGATGAAAGCTTCTAACTACCAAGAAATCGCCAAAGCCGCTATTCTAGTCGGTGGTCTCGCCGCTGCTGGTGTATTGTCCGTTGGCGAAAGCGCCCAAGCCCAATTTATCGGTGCAGCATCCCAATCCCGAGTGTCCGCCGCCGTCACTAGCATTCTCACCGATGGCAACGCTGCTGCTACCAATAGCTTTGCCGTTGAGCAAGTATTGCCCCCCAGTGATTATGTTTTCAGTGGTGTTGTTGCAGTGCAAGTAAGTTACGCTACAACGATTTCTGTTGGGGTGGGGACAGCAGGCGCACTAACCCCTGTTATTACGGCCGCACAGTTGACCGCCCCCGTAGTGGTAAACGCAGGTACGCAACTAACGGTTGAGCGTGCCACTGCCGATGCTATCTCGAAGGCTGCTACTGGCAGTCGGTTTGGCGATGTGTCTGGTATCGTCCGGGCTTGGAGCGCTGGTACTTCCGTCTTAGATTAGGGACTTGCGCTTTGATAATGTACCTTTTGGGCGAACGCAGTTCGCCCCTACATTGTGGCTTCGAGAGCCCCGGCAGCTAAGGGACTTGCGCTTTGATAATGTGCCATCTAGCTGGTCTGATTCTTCTACAGAGCGATTTTTGGACTGGGATATTATTCCCACGCAAGTCCCTTAGTTCTCTGTCCCTGGCGGGGTGGGTGGCCGTCTGTTTTAGCCGAGCAGATCCGCCACCGCCGGGGTACTGATTCCGCTACTGCCCCTTAGGGGGGTGTCTGAAACGGATAATTGATCCCCCCTAGCCCCCCTTATAAAAGCTTGTAGCTTGTAGGTTGGGTTGAGCGATTTAATACTTGGGAGAAAGCCGTTCTATGTAATGGTTTGAGCGAACCCCAACATTCTTAAAGACATCGGTGCAGTTGGGTTTCGCTCAAGCGTCGATCATGTTTGACAGACAAGAGTTGTTATTGTTCAACCCAACCTACGGATCAAACGTCTTCTCAGTGGTTGCCAATAACCTGAATTTTTCTAGCTCTGCGGATGCAGTCGTTGTAATGATCATATTCTGTAATCGTCTTCCCTACTATCAAACCGCTTGGAGTTACCGAATATTAAGTGAACTGTACACTCAATCGGGGCTTGATTTTCAGGCGGGGGTATTCCTAGATGCGGGGTCCCTTGACCGTTATTTAAGGTTACGGCAGGGAGAAGCTATCCCCCTTTTATTGCAGTTTGAGGTGTTGGGGCAAGATGCCCTGCAGGGGATGCAACAGGAGGGGGCGTTAGTGGTCTATAGCCACGCAGATCCGCGTCAGGCTTTGGGCAACGCCATCACGGGTAGTCAAGACACCGTTACCCAAGCCGTGGCCAAACAGTTGCAATGTCAGCCTCATGTTTGGCTGCCCTTGGCCCATCGAGTTATTTGGCTAAAAGAAAAGAACATCAGGGAAACACCCCTAGGGCAGATAGAGACTCTAGCCCAGTCCGTTGGGTTAAGGTTTAATAGCCAAGATTATCCGGTCGAGAATTTATTAGATTTTCCAACCGAGTCGGCGCCTTGGCAGGAATGTTTTACCAAGGAAGAGCAGTTATTAATCCACTGTCTCTTTAAACCCTTGCTGCTATTCGGCGGAGATGAAACCGGCGAAACCTTCAGGGAAATATTTTTAAATTTGGTTAAAGAAATAAATTGGCCAACTTGGCTGGATTTATTAGCGACCTTACAACAAGACCTGTGGAAAATACTCCCCGACCAGCGGGAGCTAGTCTATCAAGAAATAAAAAATTCCTTGATCGATTCCTTTGCCGATTGCGGTTTAGGGAATCAAGGGGCAGAAATCGCCCATCATCTGGGCAATCAATTCACGCAACAAGGTCATTTTGCTTTGGCTGAGTCTTGGTATCTCAAGGCGATTGAACTAGATACTGAGCGTTCTCAATCTTATTACAATTTGGGAGTTGCCAATGAAAAACAACAACAATGGCAATCGGCGATCAACTATTATCGTCAAGCGATTGCTTTCAATTCTCAATACGCCAAAGCCTACTATCGTTTAGGCTTAAATCTCACACAGCAATTAATTAACCAGAGAGAAAACCTCGAAGACGAGAAAAAGCAAGCAATCACCCTGGAAATAGGCGAATGCTTGACTGAGGTTTTAAATCTTGACCCCAATCATCCTAGCATCAGGTTTCAACTGGCTAAGTTTTGGCAAGATCAAGGAGATTTAGCAAAAGCAAAAAGTCTTTTAACAGCGAAGGAATGGGACTTATTACCAGATTTTGTTGCCTATTTAATTAATACAGGGAATAAATGGGAGCGACGGGGAAAATTCCTTCAGGCGCAAAACTGTTATGAGATGGCTTTGGAGTTTGAACCTTCGGCCATTGAACCCTTATTTAATCTAGCCGTCATCTTTCAACAACAGGACAAACTACCAGAAGCGATCGCCTATTATCGCCAAGTCTTAACTCTTGATCCTAATCACATTCCCGCGCTACAAAATTGTGGCATGGTTTTAGACAAAATCGGTTATATTCATGAGGCGATCGGCTATTATCAAAAAATCTTAACCATAGACAATGACCATCTTGCAGCCCTGAAAAGTTTAGCATCCTGTGCTGAAAAACTCGGCAAAATAGCCAATGCGGTCGATTATTGTCATAAAATCATGCAATTAGAGCCGCATGATTGTGGTAATCACTCATTTTTGTTGTGGTGTTTTGGGGCATTGACCATTGTTTCTCCCCAGGAGATTCTCGATAGTTCCTATCTCTGGTATATCTACCACGTTGTTAAACAGAGTCTTCCTACCCTCAAACACCATCCGAGACAACCAGACCCCGATCGCCGATTGCGTATTGGCTATATTTCTCCTGATTTTCGTCGTCACTCCTGTAGTTTTTTTATTAAACCTTTACTAGAAAATCATCATCACGATCAGTTTGAAATATTTGCCTATGCCGAAGTGGAAAAAGGAGATCAGATTACCGAAAAAATCCAAGCGACCTGCGATCACTGGCGCTGTACTGTGGGTTTATCGGATTTAGAAGTAGCGGAGTTAATCCAAGCAGATCAGATCGATATTTTGGTGGATCTGGCGGGTCACACTGCGGGGAACCGCCTCAAGGTGTTGGGAATAAAACCCGCCCCCATTCAGGCGACCTATTTGGGTTATTTTGCCACCACGGGTTTACCCACCATTGATTATTGGATTACCGATGAGGACTTACATCGTTTAGATACTCCCGAATTAACCAGTGAGACAATTTGGCGTTTACCCCGTTGTTATCTAACCTATAACAACTATCTCGATACCCCAGAGGTTTCGCCCCTACCTTTTGAAAAAACGGGTTTAATTACCTTCGGTTCTTTGAACAACACCAGAAAATTAACCCCTGAAACCCTTGATGTTTGGTGCCAAATACTGAAAGCCGTTCCTAACTCGCGTCTTTTTCTGAAGGCAATTCATCAAGCCGGGGTCGATCCCAGGGTGCAAGAGAATATCATTAATGACTTTACCCAACGGGGAATCAGTGCCGATCGACTCTTCATTCAGGGCAAGTTCCTAGACGATCAAGCACATTTTTCCTCCTACAATAATGTGGACATTCATCTTGATCCCTTTCCCTATGGCGGGTGTACTACCACCTGCGAAGCATTATGGATGGGAGTTCCTACCCTGACGCTGGCCGGGGGACGTAATATGGAGCGTTTGAGTGTCACTGTCTTAAAAGCAGTGGGTTTAGACGAGTGGATTGCGGATACTCGCGAAGATTATGTGCAGAAGGCGGTGCAATTTGCTCAAGATACTGTCTATTTAGCCAATTTACGAGCCACGATGCGCGATCGCCTGACTCAATCGGAATTGTTAGATGCCAAAGGAATGGCAGCGGCGATGGAGGAGGCTTATCGACAAATGTGGCAAATTTATTTAGAGGAACAAAATAAGGTTAATTCTTCTCCCCTTCCCGGTGTCCCAGAGGAGAACAGTGCGGCATATTATCACCAACTTGGACGAGAAAAAACCCTTACGGGAGAATTAGAGTTAGCCAAAAACTTCTATCTGCAAGCGATAAAAGTAGATCCCACCTATGCCAAGTCCTATCATAATCTGGGCTTTTTAGCGGCACAACAAGGACAATTAGAGGAGGCGATTAGTTATTATCAACAAGCGATTCAATCTCAACCTGATTATCCCAGTGCTTTTTATAATCTCGGCTTGGTCTATGAACAATTACAAGAGACAGAAAAGGCGATCGCTTGTTATTCTCATAGTGTGCAGTTAGATTCCACTAATATGGAAGTTTATAAATCCCTGGCGCAACTGTATGATCGCCAAGAAAACTATGCCAAAGCAGAAAAATACTACCGTTGTGCCTTACTGCTACAACCCGATAACTTAGAATTGCGCTATAACTTGGGAGTCGTTCTCTACGAGCAGGAAAAGTTTGATCAAGCAGTCAGTTGCTTCCAAAAAATTATTCAAGCCAAACCCCAAGATGCGATCGCCTATTTGCACTTGGGAATAAGTTATAAGCAGCAAAAATTGTTAACCAAGGCCAAAAGTTGTTTTGAAAAAGCGATCGAGTTAGATTCCGACTATGCTATGGCTTATTACAATTTGGGAGTGGTTTATAGCTGTCAACCTGATGAAAGAAAAGCGATTGATTGTTTTCGTCAGTCCCTCCGCTGTGATCCCGCAAATAAATTGGCCCATACAGCACTTCTTTTTGCGCTGAGTGGTATTAAAGAAGTTAGTTCAGAGGAAATTTACGATGCTTCCTCTCGTTGGTATCGCAACAAAATCCAAACTTAAATATTGTCAATAGTTACAGTTGTTTCTATAATCATTAAATTTACTACCATGACTATCTTCTTACAAACGCTAAAAGCTCAACATTTTTTAGATAACATTCATATTACCATCGCCCAGATTGGTTCTCGAAAAAGTTCTGGTGCTGATGATTATAGTAGTCAATCCTGGGGGATTTTTGCCCCCAATTTAACTATCTACGGGTTTGAGGCCGATGCTGATGAATGTAAGCGCATGAATCAGAATTTAAAGGAAAGAAATATCAGCCATCGAGAAAAACATATTCCCATCGCCCTCAGTAACACTCAAGGCAAATCCCAACTATATGTTACTAAAGAGAAAATGTGTAGTTCTCTTTATGAACCAAATCACAGCTATGTATCTCGTTTTCGCAATTTTCTACCAGAATTTCTTACCCTAGACTATGTATCAGAAATAGAAACAACCACCCTGGATAGTTTTTGTGCCAGTGAATTAATTGATGCCATTGATTTTTTGCAAGTAGATGTACAAGGGGCGGAATTAAATATTTTTCAAGGGGCGCAACAGATCATCAAAAACAGCACCTTGGCTATTCAAACCGAAGTTGAATTTGCCCCTATCTATAAGAATCAACCGCTTTTTGCTGATGTAGATAATCATTTACGTCAGCAAGGGTTTTTTCTTCAAGAGTTGAAAGAGTTAGTTTGGATGTCAAAAAAATCTTTTCCTGGTCTTGGCTATAACAAAAGCTCTCTTCCTCCAGAACTTAAAGCCGGTGTTCCCCAGCATTTTTCGGGACAACTATTGTGGGGTGATGCCTTTTATTTTCAGGATTTACTTAGTCAATCTAGTCCGGTATCCCCAGAAAAACTATTAAAACAGGCTTGTATCGCGGACATATTGTACTTTCCTGATTATGCTTTAGAATTACTGGAATATCTCACCCTCAATTATGGTTCTAATCCTCAATATAATTTCACAGAAGTAATTAATATTGGCCTATCGATCCTCAGGGGAAATACAAGTAATAATATTGCAGAATTGACTATCCCCCAATCAAATATCCCTAACCAAGGGTCTGCTGCCCAACACAAACTCAAAATTGGTTATGTGTCCCCTGACTTTAAACGTCATCCTGTTGGCAAGTTTATTGCCCCAATTATTAAACATCACGATCATCAAAAACTTGAGATTTATTGTTATGGAGAAATCCGCAAGGTTGATGAAATAACCGAAGAAATTCAGTCTTCTTGCGATTACTGGCGATCAACTCTAGGACTTACAGATGAGCAAGTAATCGAGCAAATTAAACAGGATCAGATTGACATCCTAATTGATTTAGCGGGTCATACGGAAGATAATCGTCTGCCGATCTTTTTTAGCAAAGCCGCCCCTATTCAAGCTTCCTACTTGGGCTATTTTGCCACGACAGGTATCCCCACTATCGATTATTGGATCACCGATCATCATTTACACCCCGCAGATACGGGAGAAAAAACCAGCGAGACGATTTGGCGACTCCCCAGATGCTATGTGGCCTATCAACCTTCTTCGGAAGCCCTAGAAGTCAATCCCCTGCCCGCTTTAAGTTCAGAACATATTACCTTTGGTTGCTTGAACAATTTTTCTAAACTGAATCCTTTCCTTTTATCCCTGTGGGCAAAAATCCTTCAGGCATTACCTCAGTCCCGTCTCATCCTCAAAAGCCACTATCATAATTTAGACGATCCCGAAGAAAAACAAAGTGTTGAATTATTCCTGCAAGAACAGGGCTTTAATCTCGAACAAGTTGAATTAATTGACTCACCGACATTGGCTGAGGATTATTTCGCCTTGTATCATCGTATCGATATTCACCTTGATACTTTTCCTTACAATGGCTGTACTACCACTTGCGATGCTTTGTGGATGGGGGTTCCGGTTTTAACCCTTGCTGGCGATCGTAAAATTCAACGGATGGGAAATAGTCTCCTACAGGCGATCGGCTTAGGGGATTGGATCGCTCATACTCCTGAAGAATACGTTAACAAAGCCATTACTTTTGCTCGGGATCTAGATGCGATCGCTCAATTACGAACTAGCTTAAGAGAGCGTTTTCAAAAATCTCAACTAGGAGATATACAAGGTTTAACTCTAGCCTTAGAAAATGCTTATCAACAGATGTGGAAAAAACTAGAACAGGAAAAAATACAACCATTAGAGTCCGGTGAGCAACAAATAAATCCGATGCGCTCTCAGGTAGAAACGCAAAGTCCCCTCAATTATTACAGTCAATACGTGCAGAAAAATTGCCCTCAAATGACCTCAGAAGCGTGTGACCAACTTTTAGCTTTTGCTGATAATACTAACTGGAATCAACCCACTACGCTCAGAGAATGGAACAATGTAGCAGTTATTATGCTTATTGAGGCAGAAGAGACACAAGATATTGCCTTTCGAAAACAACTATTAAACAATGCGATAGTGGTTTTGGAGCAGGGAAAAGCCCATCCCTTAGCCGCCGTCCATTTAGCGCTGATTTATAGTCTAATAGGCGATTACAGCAAAGCCTATGTTTTAGCTTATTCTGTTTTTGTCGGTATTCTTGATCCGGCTTTTAGGAAAACCGCTTCAAACAAAGGACTTGTTTATTTACCTTCTACCGCGCGTACTTTATTAAACAAAGCTGAATATTTAGAGAAAATTCTAGCAGCCGAAAACTGCTACGAGCAAATATTATTTTTATGTGCCGAAGTTCTTAATCTATCTCAACCCTACTTTTACAACGCTTCTGGGCAAGATACCCTACAATTAATCTCTCAATCCCTTGCAACATCTCCCATCGTACAGTTACAACTAGGAATTGCTCGTTTTTGTGGGCAAAAATGGGACGGTGTTTTTTACCTGCTCAAAGCCTATCAGATTAATCCCAATTACGCACCCTCAATACAAGCTCTTTATTTGGCTTATCGTAACTTACCAGAAGCAAAAACGGCAGAATATTGGCTTCAGCAAGGGTTAATTCATTTTAACCCCAACTCTCCCGATGTGGGAGAGTGGATTTGGACCCAAGCGAGACCGGAAAATTTATTTACTTATGTTCTTTATGACAATCTCATTCTGACAGTGGAAGCTAACTTAAAAAGTATTACCACTGCTGTTTTACTCGCTCAAAAAGATTGGTTTGAAGCGGAAATGGAATTATGGCGTATCCAAATCCGTCCTGATATGACCGTTATTGATGTGGGGGCAAATGTGGGAGTTTATACCTTTAGTGCAGCCCAAAGGGTGGGAGAAACAGGGAAAGTCATCGCCATCGAACCATTTAAAGATTGTGTAAACTGCTTACAAGAAACAAGCCGTATCAATCAACTCCCTTGGGTTAAAATTTACGAAGCGGCGGCCAGTGATCATTGTGGTTCGGCGAAACTATCCCTCCATAATGCCAGTGAGTTAAATGAGGTTATCAGCGATAATTCCCCTAATTCTGATTCGGCTAATACTGTAACTATTCAATGTTTAACCCTTGATAGTTTAATTGAAACAGAAAACCTGACGAGGGTTGACTGGTTAAAAATAGATGCCGAGGGACATGAAATACAAGTTTTACAGGGAGCAGAACGTTTATTGACAGAATTTAAGCCCAATATTATCTATGAAAATATTGCTGGAGCCCACGCTAGCAATGGTGCTATAATGGAACACATCCAAGCAAAGGGTTATCAGGTTTACAGTTACCGCCCCTATGTCCAGGAGTTAGTTCCTGTGACCGATGCCAACCAGCTAAACAGTCAGTTAAATTTAATTGCTGTTTACAATCCAAACAAATGACAGCATGATTCCCCTGTCAACAATTAAAAATGAGGTTAATAAAATGAAAACTCTCAGCAGACTCAACTCCAAAGAATCGGCACTAACTATCTTAGTTATTGTTTCACAAATTTTTGTCGTTAATGATCGGGTAATCGCCCAGTCAATTCCCCGAATTTCTGTTCCAGGTCTTTCTGCTCCTGTTATTCCCGTAACAACCCCAAATGTAGCAATTCCTACGCTAAATGTGACAACAACAAATAATATTCCTGCCACCAGCCTTAGATCTCAACCGGTCATTCCGACGGTAAACGTAACAACAACAACAAATAATATTCCTGCCACCAGCCTCAGATCTCAACTCATTCCGACGGTAAACGTAACAACAACTGATAATATTCCTGCCACCAGCCTCAGATCTCAACCGGTCATTCCGACGGTAAACGTAACAACAACTGATAATATCCCATCTACTTCCCTAATCAATTCTCCCACTCCGGTAATTCCGACAGTAAATGTCACATTTAATAATAAGGGTGTTCCTACTACTGTGTTAAAACCCCTTACTTTTTCTGTCACGGGAAGCGAAGATAATCCTATAGCGGTATTCGCTTGAGTGAGATACATACAAAGTCTTGCCTAGACTGACTCATAGCCTGTTGCACTATACCTCATTCGACTGCATACCGCTATAGTAGTTTTCTTTCTGTTATTAATAACAACGGAACGCCAACCGAAACGACCGGAGTTGTCAACACAAGTACTCCTACAAGTATTACTATTCCACAACCGACACCAGCTAATGGTGAGCTTGTCACGGTATCTACAGTTAATGTAGTTTTTCCATCCAGTCAAACAGCGACGGGGATAACTTCTAGTTTTAACAATTCATTCGGCGATATTTCCAACCCATTTACAATTCAGTCATCAACTTTAACTGTTAATTTCACGCCTCCGGTTTTAGACTAGGATGACCAGTGATAAGTAAGTAAGCCCAATGGCTTTCGGAATATCACGGGCGGAGACGTTCCAGTGTATTAGATTGTGGGCGCAAAGAACCTGCGTCCACAAATGTGGGGCGTGTGTTTTATGTAGGGGCATAAAACACACGCCCTCCTCTAGATAACCTTTTCGGTGATGATTTGGTAGTAGTGGTGAGCCGTATTGCTTATCAGGTAGGGAGTGAGTAAAATATTTATCTTTCTTAATCTCGATGACAAAGCGAACGAATGAGTCTCCGAATCACCTCTTTGTTTTTGTGATTTTGTCGGGTTTAGCTATTAGCTCAACCCCTTTCATTTTGTTATTTTATGATGCTCATGAATCGTTATTGGTTAACGGGCAGGTCAAACGCTTTAGTTCAATTATACTGTATGTTGATCATCGCTACCAATCAAGCGATCGTTTGTTTGACAAATTTGACCCGCTCCCATTGGTTAACTGGCAAGCCATAGAAGCTAAACTGTTGCAATGGTTTTATCCTTCTTTGTGTTCTGCCCAAAATCAGGCTCTGACTTCTGATTCGGGGCAAATCTTACTCGATCGATCGTCTGAACAAATCCTCGATGTTAAGGGCGTGTCTCTTACGATTGCGGAAGCATCGGCGAACCGAGAAACCCAATCTCGTCAAGAGACCATTCAAGTCGCTGAAACAGAAAAAACCGTTTCTTCTGCGTCAACTGGGTCTCTGAATCTGTCTGATCAACCGTCAGCCAAAGATGAGTCAGATTTATTTGAGTTCCTGACCTGGGGACAATATCACCGTCGGGCCGAAACGGATCAAGGGTCGGCTGTGACTGTAACTATTGGTTCCTCCTCACCGAGCTTTTCAGAGAATATCTCTAAACACTCCGAGCAGTCTCCCACGGAGTCGTTATTAGTAACTCAAGCTTTTTCCGGGGAGAATCTCTCGGGAAAAGCGTCAGATTTAATGCCAGTGGACAGTCAAACACCGGATCAGCCCCATTCTCCAAATTCCGCTTCAACCGGGTCTCTGAATCTGTCTGATCAACCGTCAGTGGAGGATGACTCAGATTTGCGTCAGTTCCTCACCCAGGGGCAATATCACCGTCAGGCCAAAACGGATCAAGAGTCGGCTATGACTGTAACTACTGGTTCCTCCTCCCCGAACCTTTCAGAGAGTCTCTCTAAACGCTCCGAGCAGTCTCCCACGGAGTCGTTATTAGTAACTCAAGCTTTTTCCGGGGAGAATCTCTCGGGAAAAGCGTCAGATTTAATGCCGTTGGACAGTCAAACCCAGGATCAGTCTCTGCCCCATTCTCCAAATTCCCCTTCAACTGGGTCTCTGAATCCGTCCGATCAACCGTCAGTGGAGGATGACTCGGATTTGCGTCAGTTCCTTACCCAGGGGCAATATCACCGTCAGGCCAAAACGGATCAAGAGTCGGCTGCAACTGTAACTATTAGTTCTTCCTCACCGAAGGTCATTACTCAGATTCCCGCCCAAGAATTTTTCTTACCAAATACTCGTTTAGCTCCCTTTACCACTTTTTCTACGCCGGCAATAATTGATACCTGGGAAATTCCCACCACCACCATCAAACTGGAGATTGATTCTTCCGGCGATAGGTCGATAGCTCAGATTCCCGCTCAAGAATTTTTATCGGCAGATACTCAGTTAGCTCCCTTTACTATTCCTGCTACGCCGGCAATAATTGATATATTGAATGACTTAGAATTAAATCAAAATATCATTAACGCACCTGTTTTTGGTGTAGTTACATACAAAGAAATTAGCCAACTAAATTTAGCGCAAACTGGAACCTCAGATTTTTTTACTCCCAAAGATGTACCCACTGTTCCAGTTCCTCCAGTTCCAGAAATTATTAAACCAGAGGAAGAAGTTCCCCATCAATCCCCGTTAACTGAGGAACAATTGAAAATTAAAGATCTTGCCGTCAAGAGTTTTCTGGAAAGTGTTGCGGTACGCTATCCTTTTATTGTTAATACCAATGACTTGCTTACAATAAACCCGTACAAATATAGGCCAACTATTCTTAACTTTTATGTTAATCTTACTTTTGATTTAGATCAATATTCCCTGGGTAATCAATTAAATTTTAAAGAGTTCAATGATCCTCTACTTAAAAACTTTAATTTTTCTTACTATCCAAATAATCGGCAATTTTATTGGCTTTATGATAACAATGTTGTGATTGAAACCAATGGCTTTCATGGCAACATTAATTATCAGGGAAACGTTATTACTCAAAAACATCGACAGACGGCAATTTCCACGATCCCATTTTTTGGAGTTCAGACAGTCTTTGCCCTACCTCAAGCATTTGAAAGTGCTACGGGTTTTGAAAAAGATAATAACAACTTAAATATTACTAGCGGTGCTGTTGAGGTTATTTCACCTCAAGGTGTACCAGCTGTTCCTCAAGCAGTTTTTAATATTAACGGAGAGATTGAGGTTGTTAGTTTGGATGACACTCGTAAAGCTTCAACTTTTACCGAAGAGGGGGGAGGTTCTTATTTCGGTAACTTAGATGCAGAAAATGCTCCCAAATTTTTACAAGGGTTTCCTACTATTAACTTTCAAGGTTTATTAGACAATAAAGTCAGATTGCAACTTGGGCAAAGAATTCCCCCGGAAAATTTAGCCCAAATCGGGGTTACAGTAGGAGATTTTTTTACAACGGCGGGGTTTAACTTCAATCAGTCTTTCAGTTCCTTACCCGGGGTAAAAACTTTACAATTTGACAAAGGATTTGAGGATCAATTGTCTCGAATTTATGCTAGTGCGTTAAATCTTGATAGTTCACAATTGCAGAATAATGATATTGTCGCTTTGATGAGCAATCCTTTTTTAACTCAAGAGCAGCGAGATTTTCATTACCTGAATTCTCTTATCTGGTATAGTGGCGGTCAACGAGCGCCCGAAATTACGACTCGTTCTTTTGAGCCAGAAAATCATAATTGGTATCGTTATATTTTCAATTATTCCCAGAATCGAACTCTTCTAAAATATCACCCTGAAAAAGTTGAATTAAGTTATACAAATGTCTTTGCTAATCCTGGCGTTTCCCTAACCGTATCTCCCTTTTTGAGTGATGTAGATGAGAGACAGATGGTGAATGCTACTTTGGGTTTAGCTTTGGGGGGGCTATTTTACTTACTCAACCCGAATGATATTAATGGCGCTCTAACCACAGCCAGACAAAAGTATGAAGAGAATCAAGCTCCCGAGTCTTTTTCTACTCAATCCACCTCGGCTGATAGAAGAGCAATGAACCTAAGATTAAATAATAGTCTTCAGAATGCAAACCTTGTTAGTCAATTAAATCAAGTATCTGGTAGTTATACAATCACAGATCATGTTACTCCTAATAGTTCTCTGCTTTTTCAATTGCGTACTGGTACTTATCAAAGGGCAGTTCAATTTTTTAGTCGAGAAATTGGTGAATGGACTCCAGAAAGTCCTCTATTCTTTTCTGTAATATCTCCCAATGATTTTGGACCCTTAGCCTATACTGGTGTTAATGTCCCCATTGAATTTACGAATATAGAACCTTTGAATCGTACAAGTTTTGCTTTTATAAAAATTCAAAATGGCGAGGGAGATGTATTGCTCAAGCAACAATTGGCAGTAAAATCCGAGGCTTTTACTGCTCTTCCGATTGTCGGTCCTGGGAAAGCCGCCGACATAGAATTTGGCAGAATAGAAATTAGTCGATTTCGTCAAAGAGAATTTGAAGATACGTCCTACATCGGTTATTTGTATTTACCCGCTTTGGAGTTTATCCTCTCCGGTACAAGCAAGGGTTTCGGCTATAGTTTATCCCTGGGAGCTTGGACAAATTTATATCCTCAATCTTCTCCCCAAATTGATGAAAATATTTCCGAGCTCCAGGAAAAAACAGTTGGAATATTTTCCAGTATTAACTTAAGGTGGAATTTTAATAACATTTGGTATGATAAGAACAAACAATGGGAGACAATTATTAGTAATTCGCCATTTGTCAATTTTAGTTGGAATAGTAATCCTAATCGTTTGAATATTTCCAGTGCCAATTTTGGTAATGTTTTTCAGTTCGTGAGACAAAATTGGAATCTGACCTGGTTTAGTAACTTTAGCTTCAGCCCTCAAGAATTCAATGCGGCAGTTCCCCAGTCTAGTCTTGGGAATATTTCCTATTTTAGTTCTCTCAATTTTTCCGAGTCTTCAGGATTAAATATCATTTTTCCTATTTCGTTTGGCGACAAAGTTTTCTATTCTGTTGAGGCAACTTATCCCATTATTAAAAATCAAAAACTTGGTAGTACGAGACTAGGATTTTATTATAGTAACTATTCCGTCGCTACTCGGGGTTTTGATAACCAATTTGAAGATCCTAACTATGGCTTGGTAATCAAATACAATAATCCTTCATCTTTGCTTTCCATAGAAGCTTATCTGGGTCATAGTGATTCTGGTTTTAGGGGTCGAATTCAATCTAGCATAAACTTTAAGTTCTAATGAATGGTAATGATCAAAACTGCCTAACCGCACATTCTTCTACCAGATACAAAGGACGACATAATTCAGTTATACTGTTAACATGACCAGCCAGATTACTGTCTAGAATCGGGATTGATTATGGCTCTTCGGTTTGTGTTATGCAATGGACGGGGGTTATAAGGGATGGAACCCTTATATAGAAAGTCATTTAGCGATTTTTGTCAATTGTTTTTTATCTAGAGCGAACTAATCAATTAAGTCTCTTGCCAGATAAGGATTTAGTCGATCTATGCCCCCCTATCGAACCATCATAACAAGTAACGAAGAGCCAGTATAACTTGCATTTTTTACTGAAAGACAACGCCAATTCACACTGAAATTGGCGCTTCATGCCGATAATTTCCCCATATTAATTGCTGGAGTAATTAATAACTTCTGGGACAGTCTCTAATTCTTGTTCACCAATGACAGGTAAATGATTTTTCTGTAAACCCATAGCAGTTAAACAAGTATTGAGAGAATTTATCGCTTGGTTATAATTCTCAATTTTTTGGTTAATTTCTTCCTGTTTATGGGCATTATTCGCAATTTTTTCTGCCGCTTCCTGTTCTAAGGTTTGTTCTAGATAAGAACGAGCTTGATCGAACTGTTGTAGAATAGTATCGGCTTGTTTTTTTGCCATTGGTATCAATTGATTTTTCAGAGTATTATTAATAGTTTGACGGAAGTTTTTCTGAATTGTTGCTGATACTTTTGGCTCAAAATCTAACTTAAGTAATTGACGGATAGCAGGTTCAGCATCAAGAATACTTTCACAGTCATAACCTTGGGCAGTTTGTTGGACAGTTTGCCGAAATTGAAAGATAGAAAAAGTGCCTTCGTTGTAAAAATTGTGATTTTCTCTTACATAGCGATCGCACTCTGTTCTCGCTTCGGAAACTAAGGCATGAATTAACTGATCTTCTACCTGTTTTAGCTGATTTTCTATACCACTATCGTTACCCAATAAACGATAGATTTGCCGATAATAATCACCTTGCCTTACCGCATCTAAAAGACGCTGACAAAAGCGAATAATCAAACTTGTTGACTCCTCAATCAACACATCTTCTAGCTGGTTAGACAGATAATAAAAAGCTTCTACCAATACTGCTAATAAAGGTGCTGTAGCATTGCGGGGATGGTTTAAAGTCGCTTGCGAGTAAGCATTTTTAACAGAAAAAGTATTTAATAACTCATCCAATCTTGATACCATTCTCGCTTTCAGTTTCTTAAAGTCTTCCTCAAAGTTTTCATCGCTATTAACCACCATAGCATTGACATAACTATCGATATGTTTAGTTAATTTCTCTCCCACTTCCTTTAACTCTTGATTGAGGTGATTTAACTCCAGAGCTTTCATCGCCTCAATTTCTCGTGGTTGACTTTCTAAATCACGATAAATCCCTTGATAATGATTTTTCAGAGTAATGCAGAGAGATTGTAAATCATCGGCCAAAGTTGCAAACAATTGCGGACGTTTTTCCTCCGTGAGATAACGAGTAATTGCCCTGCGAAATTCTTCGATACCGCTATCAGCAATTAACTGCTCTAGTAAAGGAGTTCCCCACTCGCTTAAAACTCGGAAATAATTTTTATTAGGAGTTTCATAACCGTGGATGGAAACTTTAAAGGGAGTTGCCAGTAATTTACTGGAGTTGACACAATAGTTATTAAACTCGCTGACAAATTGTGGTGTTTCTTCTTGTCCCCCTAAATTTTTGACACTTTCGGCAAAGATAGAATCTAAACCATAACGCTGATTAATATTGGTTTGATTTTTCACCTGATACCCATAAAATCCTAAAAGTCCGCTGGTTTTGTAGAGGCGGGAAGTATCACGAAATTGCGTTTGAATCAGGTTTTCTAAACGCTGTTTTAGTTGGGCTGAGTACCAGGTTTCATCAATGCGGTTAAAAACATAAAAAACTCGATCACTAATACCAGCATTAGAGCGAATTTTTTCGAGTAATTCCGTTTCTTCTGTGGCTAATTCTCCCGCAGAAGCAGCCTTTAAAACACAAACCACTGCCGAAGTATCAGGATGCTCTATTTTACGATAGGCTAAAGCGGCATCTTTTTTGACTGGGGCATCAATTCCGGGCAAATCTACCAAAACGTTACCATCTTTAAGAAGAGGATGATGACAGTAATATTCTAGACGTTTTAAGACGGCACTATTACTACCACGACGGGCAAAACTAGCGGCTTCTGCTAAATTAGAAAAGTGAAATTGTTCCATGGAATAGGTGGCATTATGCAGCGTATGGATCCGCTCACGATTTTGAGTAAATCCTTCAATTAATAATTTTAAACCCTGAGCTTGTTTAGCTCGCTCGGATTTGCCTTCTCCCCCTTCCTGTTCGATAATTTTTTGACAGTATTGGTTTAACTGACTACAGTATTCTGGGGAATTAATGTTACTGGGATTGGTTAATTGCAGATTTTGACAGACGGTATCGACTAAAGTACGAATTTCTACTTCGCTGAGAAAGGTTAAAACCACTCTTTCCTCATCAGCTTCTGCGTACTCAATATAACATTCTGTACCCGTTGCGTGTCCTTCGGCACTATACAGCAATTCTCGCTCTAAAAGTGCATTGATTAACATTGATTTCCCAGCACTAAAAGCACCGGCAAAAACGATTTCAAATTTGGGAGAAATGGCTTTTTGTAGGTCAATTTCTATCTTGCTGGTATCCTGTTGATTGCGGAGAGAGGATTCGCCTTTTAATAGTTCAATTATACTGTTAACATTACCAGCCAGATTACTGCATTGGGGTAAAAGTTCAGTCATGGTAAAACCCAGATCTAGAAGAACAGTGCTATTGTTCCCCAGATTATAACAAAATTCCCTAACTAGATGTCAGATCTTTGGTCAGCGATTTAAGCAATCAAGGACAAAGCCATCTTCTTCAATCTAGAATCAGGATTGATTATAATCAATTTGGTACATAGCGATTACTGAGAACCTGATTAGGTAAAAAAAATTCCCTCCTGACTCCTGATTACTGTATCCTGAATCTTAGGGTAATGATAATTATGTAGGCAAAAATGGCAATGGATAGATTGAGATTAAAAAAAATCTGGTCTAGGGGACAGTTAGGATTTTTGTTTTTGTTAGGGACAGTTTTTCTTTTGGGTGGCTGTCATTCTCTCAATGTTATCCAAAATCGTCCCCAACCCTTGCCCCAAGATCAATATATGCAAGTCTATTTTAATTATAATCAGGCCCAGGGTTCAAATTATACCGATCCCTATCGCCAAATTAATCGTCCAGGGGATAATTTAGAACAGATTATTATTGATAATATCAACTCGGCCAAAAGTTCGATCGATCTAGCGGTGCAAGAGTTACGTTTACCCGCTATTGCTCAAGCTTTAGTTGCTCGTCAGCAACAGGGAATTAAGGTTAGGGTTATTCTCGAAAATATTTACAATCAACCTATTTATAGTTTAGCCAAAAACCAAGAACAATTAAGCGATCGAGAACAGGAACGTTATCAAAACCTTGTTGATTTAGTTGATCTAAATCGAGATGGTAAATTAAGTGCAGAGGAAATCGCCCAAAGAGATGCAATTACTATCCTCAAAAAAGCTGGTGTTCCCCTAATTGATGATAGTGCAGATCGCTCAAAAGGTAGCGGTTTAATGCACCATAAATTCATGGTTATTGATCATCACACTACTTTAATCAGTTCGGCTAACTATACCTTAAGTGATATTCATGGAGACTTTTCTAATCCCAAAACTGTCGGGAATGCCAATCACCTATTAGTCATTACTAATCCCCCACTAGCTAGAGTTTTTCAAAAAGAATTTAATCTGATGTGGGGAAGGGAAGATCGGCCTAAGTTTGGGTTAGATAAACCCCAGAGAAAACCGCAAACAATTACTATCGGTAATAGTAGTCTGACGGTCAAATTTTCCCCCGATTCTACCACTTATCCCTGGGCAATTACTAGCAATGGTCTGATCGGTGAAACTTTAAATAAAGCTAAAAAATCTGTGAATTTAGCCCTGTTTGTCTTTACGGAACAGCCTTTAGCTAATATTCTCGCCCAACGACATCAAAAAGGGATAGAAATTAAAGCTTTAATTGATCCTAGTTTTGCCTTCCGATACTATAGCGAAGGATTAGATTTATTAGGAGTTGCTCTCAGTAATAAATGTCGTTATGAACCAGATAATCGACCTTGGCAAAACCCAATTAATACCCTAGGAGTTCCCGCTCTAGCGGCGGGAGATAAATTACACCATAAATTCGGTTTAATCGATGATAAAATTGTGATCACTGGTTCTCATAATTGGTCAAAAGCTGCTAATCACCAAAACGATGAAGCTTTAGTTATTATCAATAATCCCACCGTTGCCGCTCATTTTGATCGAGAATTTCAATATCTTTACCGTACCGCTAAATTAGGATTGCCGGAAACTATTAAAAATCGGATCGAACAGGATAGAAAAAACTGTCCCCAATCTGTAACAGTTAAAAGCGATCGCTTAATTAATTTAAACACTGCCACAAAAGAAGAATTAGATACTTTACCCGGTATCAGTGGCAAATTAGCCGAAAAAATTATCGCAGCCCGGCAACAAAAACCCTTTACTTCCCTAGAAGATTTGGATCGAGTATCGGGAATCGGTAAGGGAAAAATTAGCAAGCTCCAAGGCAAAGTCAGCTGGTGATGATTGCTTCGTCTGCATTTTTTGCCCCAGTCCAAAAGGGTTATTTTAACGGATCGGGAATAGTATCGGAAGGAGCTTCAAACTGTCCAGTAATAACGTATTCTAGACGCAATTTCAGCCAAGTAATAAACTGTTGGTTGAGAGAAACAATTGCCGCTGCTGGTTGGGGAGTTTTCTTTTTGATATCGGCAAAAGCGGGGGTATCTAAAAAAGCTGGGTTGGCAATTAACCAAAAATCAATTTCTTGACCTTTTTCTTGATAATTCCTGATTCTTTCCTTCAAAACTTCCTTTTCGATCGCTTCTTCTTCTAAAAACTTTTGACTGGCTACCAAATAATAATAAGTTGTCATCATCTTTCCTTTAATTTTTCACTGTAATTGTTCCCTAGTCGGGAGATTAGCTAATAGCCTTTACAATTGCCCACGCATAGCCAATTTCATTTCCTTAACAGCCCTTTCTAACCCGACTAAAACCGCGCGACTGATAATTGTGTGACCAATGTTCAATTCTTCCATATTGGGCAAACAGGCAACGGGATAAACATTCCAATAGGTCAAACCGTGACCAGCATTCACCCGCAAACCGAGAGAGGAAGCGTATTCACAACCTTCTTTAAGAATTGTTAATTCTGCTTGACAATCGCTCTCCTGTTGTGCCTCGGCGTATTGACCGGTGTGGAGTTCAATCAATTTCGCCCCCGTATTAGCGGCCGCTTGAATTTGGGCAAAATCGGCATCAATAAACCAACTAACGGGAATATTAGCCGATTGCAGGCGCTCGACAACCTGACAAAAACGGTCAAAATTGCCCAGCATATCGATTCCCCCTTCCGTGGTCACTTCCTCGCGCTTTTCGGGGACAAGGGTGACATAATCGGGTTTAATATCGAGAGCTATGGCGATCATTTCCTCCGTCGGGGCCATTTCCAGATTTAGATGAGTCCGCACCGTTTGCCGGAGAATCCGCACATCGCGATCCTGGATATGACGACGATCCTCGCGCAAGTGAACGGTAATACCATCAGCACCGCCGATTTCCGCCAAAACCGCCGCCGCCACGGGATCTGGTTCCACGGTACGGCGAGCTTGGCGAATTGTGGCCACATGATCGATATTGACACCCAAAGTCAGCAAAGTTGAACCTCCTTGTTTGTTAGTCCAACTTACCATCTTACCATTGCGGTCAAAAGCGATTACATACTGGAGATATTTAAACCCATGGTCAGTTCTTCCATTTTGCCGCGCATGGTTTCCGTGGAGGCATCATAGGCGGCTTTCATGGCTTCTAGAATAGACCCAGCCACAATCTCCAGATCTTGGGAGAGGAGAGCAGGATCGATTTCAATCCCCCGGGGTTCTTGGTTGCCACTGAGATAGACTGTCACCAAGCCATTTTCACTCTGGCCGGGAATTTCCATAGTTTCCAGTTCTTCTTGCAGAACTTTGGCCCCTTGTTGCACCTGTTGCGCTTTTTGGAAAGCGTCTTGTAGTTCTTTAATCTTACCGAGACCGAATCCGAATCCTTGTCCTTGTGCCATGATGTTTTTTTTGTTTAAGGGGTCATTCAAGGTTTCTATTGTACTGCTTAAGGTGAACTGGGGTCAACTTTTTGCCATTGGAGGACAATAAAACCTCTGCAATCGGGGGGCGACCATCGGCTTTTGCCTCTGATAGAATCAAGCCAAGGGAAGGAGTCGAGAAATGGGGAAAAGTCTTTTTCTATCCTTTGTCCCGGGCCGCCGGGCAACCGCCCCAAGCCATAATAGAATTGTTGCTTTGACGAGGAGAATAGCAATTTTGAACGCCAAAAAAACGGGAATTTTCTTGACAATTGCCCTAAGTTGTGCTTTAGCGGGGAAAGCTGCGATCGCTAATACTTCCCCTTTGGACGGGACTCGATGGAAACTAAGGGGGTGGACAGCCGGAAGTTTGGTGAAAGAAACGGAAATTACTGCCGCTTTCCAGAAAAATATCCTCAGTGGTTCGGCCGGATGCAACCAGTATAATACTGGCTATCAAGTCAATGATGACACGCTTCAGATCAATCAAGCGATCGCTACTACCAAAAAAGCTTGTCCGGAACCGCAGATGAAACAAGAAAATCAATATCTTGCTGCCTTGCAAGGAGTTGAACAATTCCAAGTGACGGCTAAAGGCGATTTACAATTATTTTATCGTACTCCCGAAGGTTTAGGAATACTCACTTTTACCCCCGCACCAACCATCACGCGCACGGAAAAGACCATTTATATCCATTCTCGGAAACAACCCTGCGGCCAAGGCACAACCCAAGACTGTTTACAGATGCGAGAGAAACCAGAGGAAAACTGGAGATTGTTCCCTAATACTATCGAGGGATTTGATTATAAACTGGGATTTTTCTATCAAATTAAAGTTAGCGTTGAAACCGTCTCCAATCCAGTTACTAACCAAAATTCCGAAACATGGAAGCTATTAGAAGTTATTAGCCAAACCCCAGAAAAAGAAACTCCGCGAGCTTGGTTTGATCGACCGTTAACTAATTGGAATAAAGCCAAGAACCCTATCCCCAAATCTCCCGTTAAAACCGTGATCGATAACCAGTGTCGTGAACAGGTTCGTCCTGCAATTACTGCCAATGATCAAGCACTTAATAAAGCAGGATGGTTACTGTACGGGGCCGTGCAAACCTATGGGAAAACTAGCGTTATTTCGGCCATGAGTGGAGTAGATGGAATGTGCCGACCAATGGGTTATCAAGACTTTGTTTTTGTCGATGGTAAATTCGCTGGCACTCTTTCCCCGCGACCGATGGATTCCCGCACTGATGGTGCATCTCAGAGAATTATTTTACAAAATAGCACTCGAATTATTGTGGTTTTTAATCGCTATAAAGATACGGATCCTCTCTGTTGTCCTTCCCAATTAAGTCGCGTTATTTATCAAATCGAAACAGTCAGCGGAGTGCCAGTTGTTGTTCCCAAAGAAGCGGAAACAGAAGCAGTAAGAAACTAATTCAGTTATCAGTTATCAGTGAGATAGGGATAAAAAGACTGGCAGCTAATAGCTTCTTTATTATATCTCCCGCAAAAGTGAGTTTTTAATCGCATTTTCCAGAAAAAGATCGCTTTTCTACTGCCAGAAAATAATCTACTTCTTTCTGCTTCTCCTGACTCGGAGAATACTGACTCGGAGACTCCTCACTTAACGGAAGATTTTTGATTTATGCAGCAGGTTTAGTGATTAGGAACTGATACTAGATAAGTAGTTATAAAATTCTAATAACTCCTCATTAGTTAGCAGTAAACGGGACTTTTTGCCATAGGTAGAAATCAGGTATTCTCGACCTTTTTCCGTAGTCCAAGCTAATCGTTTCATCTCCACATCAATTTTAGTTTTAAGAACCGAATAATCGATTTCTTCGGCAATAACAACAACTGGTTCTGGTGCTGGCGGTTCTTCTTTAGTTAAACTCGCTTCTTCTGGCAATTCTGATAATAAGGGGTAATTATCGGGTTCCATTTCTAATAATAAAGGCTCTGGTTCTGGTAAGGGAACATCCTGAACTTGGGGTAATTCCGGTTCAATTTTAGCCGGGGGAATATCCTGAACTTGGGGTAATTCCGGTTCAATTTTAGCTTCAGGACGAGGTATTTCAGTGACTTTAGCCGTTTTAGTCGATTTTTTGGTACTAGGGACGGGTTTAGGTAAATCTTCCGGTAGAGAAATATTATTGGGGCTGACTTTTTCCACAAGCTGGAGATCGGGGGTGCTTTCAGTCTCTAAAAGCAGTAAAGCTCGTTCTCTGGCTCTATCTTCAGCGATTTCCACCGTATCTGCCGCTGCTAAACCTGTAACGACCGTTTTTCCCTCAATTTCGATGATCGCTCTCACAATATACTTGCCGTGATCGATTTGAACTAACTCGCTAATCAGGGCAACTTGGGGGTAACGTTGGCGTAACTTTTGCAACATGGTGACTTTTTCGAGTTCTTTTGTACTTATATTAGAATACTCTATCGTAATTATGGAAAAATGTAGCAAGTTCTTGCTAGGATTAAAGGTTAGATAAAATTTTCAGTCCTAGGATTAGCCTTGCCCATAGTAACAAGATTCTACTAGGCTGAAGCTTCTGCCAGAAAGACTAGCGATCGCTAAAAAATTTGCCAGTGTTCGCTATTGGCTTATCCTAAGGAAGGATTCGATAATTCTCAAGGTAGGTTCGGGTGTTCGATGCTTGCTTAGTTTACCTTCACTGTCACCTACAGCGATCGCGATTAGCCCGATAGAGATAATCTCTCGAGTCAATGGTTTAAATCAATCCTTTCATTATATAAGTATTTAAACTTAATTGTCCACCATTCCGTCAGTGTCTTGTAAGTAAGGATTATTGTTAGATGGACTTCTCGATCGCCACACTCCTCTCTCATCTTAGTGATGATAAATTAGCTACGGGTAAACTTCTCGAAAAAAAACTAGGCTGCGAAGACGATCCCGAAAGCTGCGAAAAATTGCAAGTGATTCTCGATGCTTTGGAACGTCTGGGAATGGTTGTCAAAGAACGCGGACGCTATCGTCGTGTGATCGAGGAAAATATCGTAGAAGCAAAGCTGCGCTGTTCCAGCAAAGAATTTTGCTTTGCTATCCAAGATATCGAAGATGCTGATGACATCTACGTCTCGAAAAATCATCTCAGTAACGCTTGGAATGGCGATCGAGTTTTAGTTAAAATCATCCGTGAGGGAACCCGTCGTCGTTCCCCAGAAGGAGAGGTGAGATTAATTCTCGAACGAGCTAATCCTTCGCTTCTAGCGCAAGTAAAACAGGAAAATGAGCAGTTTGTGGCGGTTCCCCTCGATGATCGTCTGAAATTTACGCTTAATCTCCTCGAAAATGGTCAAAATCTCCTAGAAAACATCGATCATCTCGTTCATGTTTCCGTCCTCCGTTATCCCCTAGGAGAAATGCCTCCCATCGGTAAAGTTACTCGCATTCTCGGTTCTACTGCCGAGGCCGCTGCTGACACGGATATCGTCTCCTGTAAACACGATCTACCCCATAATTTTCCGCCAGAAGCCCTCGAAATCGCCGATAATTTAGCGGATTTCTTCGATAGTGGCGAAAAAGAACAACTGCGAGATTTAACCCAACTCTTCACCTTTACCATCGAAGATGACACCCCCCTAGATTATCCCCCAATCATTGAAAATGCCTTTTCTTTAGAAAAAATCAACCAAAATCGCTGGCAAGTCGCCATTCATATCAGCGATGTCACCCGTTACATTGAACGGGGCGGATTATTGGATAAAGTTGCCAAAAAACGGGGAACAGCCGTCTATTTAGGCGAAAAAGTGCTGCCATTAGTCCCGGCTGCCCTTACCAGTCGTTGTTCCCTGTCACCCCAAGAACAGCGCCCCGCTATTTCTATCCTCGTCACCCTCGATGATAAGGGGGAGCTAGTGGAGTACGAAATCACCCGCAGCCTCATCCAAGTGGATCAACATTTTACCTATCAACAGGTGCGCGATCTGCTCAGTGAAGAAGATAGCGAAGCTGTCCCCACCGATACCGTTGAAACCCTGAAAGATTTATTTTTCAGCGTTTGCCCCACCCTCAAATCCCAACGTCTGCAGCGGGGTAGTTTTGATATTCAATTAGACAAAATCTCTCCCTACAAAGACGAAGGACGGGGAGGGACTGTTCTCGCTTCTAATAATTTACCTGCCCGTTCTTTACTGACAGAAGTGGCAATTTTAGCCGGCAAAGTTGTTGCTGAACATTTGCAAGCTTTAAACTTACCCTGTATCTACTGTGGACAATCGGAACCGGATTGGGATGAATTGGAGGATTTACTCAAATTGGCCAATAATTTAGGGGCAGAATTAAATTTAACTGCCGAGGAGGAGATTACACCCAATGACTATCAAAATCTCACCCGCACTTTTTCCGCTTCCTCATCGGTGAAAGTCCTCAATTATCTCCTGCAAGAAACTCTCAAATTGGTTAGATATAGCAGCCATCCTCTACCCCATTTTGGTTTGGCCTATCCTGGCAATTATACCCACTGTCTCTCCCCCCTGCAAAGATATGCCGATCTTTGGGTACAACGGGTGTTAAAACTCCTATTAACCGAGGGGAAAGATCGCCGTAGCAAAATCGTCAAAGTCGGGGTTAATTTGGGCAGTAATAGCTGTCATGGACAGATTAATTGGAATATTCTCCCAAGTCAAATTCAGGAGGAGTTAGAAGAAGAAAGCCATCTAATTGTTTCCCATCTCAATGATCGCTCAAAAATTGCTGAAGATGCGGAAAAAGACCTGGAAGGATTGAAAAAAGCCGAGAAAATGAAAGAAAAAATGGGTCAAGTTTTTCGCGGCTTAATTACTGGTGTACAATCCTATGGTTTCTTCGTGGAAATTTCCGATTTATTAGTGGAAGGGTTGGTCCATGTGTCTTCTCTCAAGGATGATTGGTACGAATATCGCGCCCGTCATAGCTGTTTGGTAGGACGGAAAAATCGCGTTGCCTATCGTCTCGGTGATGAGGTAGAAGTGGAGATAAAAGATGTAGACTATTATCGTCAGCAAATCGATCTAGTTACGGTTAGCGGTGGCAGTTCAGCAAGTTATGACGACTTAGAAGAAGATTAATTATGAATCAACCAACCACCGAAAAAATCAGGAAAACCCGCTTTATTCTGCCCTTTTTATGCGGTATTTTTCTCTTTTTAACTGGCTGTGTCCGTTACGATGTGGGCATTAATTTTCCCCACCAACACCACGGGGAAATTATTCAACATATCACCCTCGGACAACGTTTAACCAGTCTCAGTCAAACTGAAGCCACTAAATGGTTAAATAGTATCGAACAGAGGGCAAAATTACTTAAGGGGAAAACCGATCATATTTCCGAACGAGAAATAATTGTCACTATTCCCTTTAGTAATAGTCAGGAATTAGAGGAAAAATTCAATCAATTTTTTGATCCTAGTTCTTCCTTTAAAATCAAAAATTCCCCTAATACTGATGATAGCAAATTACTGCAACTGGATTCAAAACTGGCAGTGACAGAACAAGATTGGTTCTTTTTGAACCAGAAAAACTTGAAATTAACCGTTGATTTGCGAGCTTTGGGTGTACTTTCCGAACAGGGAAATATTATCATTAGCCCCGGTTCTTTAGTTGCTATCGACTTCGCTTTAAAGACTCCCTTCGCTGGTCAAAATATTGAAGATGACTCAGGATTAAATCCCCCGGTAGAACAAGTTGATAATCAGTTAATTTGGCATTTAAAACCGGGAGAAATTAACACCATTGCGGCGGCTTTTTGGGTTCCTAACTATTTGGGTATCGGCACAATAATTATTGCTTTAATAACAGTTTTTGCCTATTACTTGAAATATAAACGCTTGCCCGGTGTATCCCCATCGACTTAAATTGAGAGGGCAACTAAGTAGTTAGTGTTAAAAACTGTCAGACACCCCCTTATCAAGGGTAGGGTTGATTCATGAATCAACCCTAGGATTAAGGGGGGATCGAACCCAAAATTTATCTTCAATCTAATTATAAACAGCTACTTATTGACCGAGATTTAATGATCAATGGGGTAAAAATTAGCAAACTCTAAAACTGATCTAAAAATTGGCCAACAATGGGGAAAATTTTGGCTAGGATCAAATCATAGTCATAATTGAGACTAGACGAGTTTCCCTTTTTTTACTTTATTACTGGCAATTACAGTTATGGTTAGCAATATTCCCTTTTCTATCCCCGAACATAGCCTCGATCGAGATTGTACCACCCTCTCCCGTCACGTCCTGCAGCAACTACAAAGCTTTTCCCCCGACGCGCAGGATTTAAGCGCAATTATGAGTCGGATTGCCCTAGCGGGGAAATTAATTGCCCGTCGTCTCAGTAAAGCGGGATTAATGGCGGATGTGCTAGGTTTTACTGGAGAAACCAACGTACAAGGGGAATCAGTCAAGAAAATGGACGTTTTTGCCAATGAAGTATTTATCTCGGTTTTTAAGCAAAGTGGTTTAGTTTGCCGTCTTGCTTCCGAGGAAATGGATAAACCCTATTATATCCCAGAAAACTGTCCCATCGGTCGCTATACCCTACTCTACGACCCGATCGATGGTTCTTCCAATGTGGATATTAACCTAAATGTGGGTTCGATTTTTGCCATCCGTCAACAGGAAGACAATGATTTAGACGGAGAGGCGCGGGATTTACTGCAAAATGGTCGTAAACAAATCGCTGCCGGTTATATTCTCTACGGACCCTCGACTATTTTAGTTTACTCGATCGGTCGCGGTGTTCATGCCTTTGTCCTTGACCCCAGTTTAGGGGAATTTATCCTTGCCCAAGAGAATATTATTATCCCTGACCATGGCCCGATTTATAGTACCAATGAGGGCAATTTTTGGCAGTGGGATGAGGCAATTCGCGACTATACCCGTTATGTCCACCGTCATGATGGTTACACGGCCCGTTACAGTGGGGCATTAGTGGGAGATATCCATCGAATTTTAATGCAGGGTGGTGTTTTTCTCTATCCAGGTACTGTTAAAAATCCCCAGGGAAAATTGCGCTTAATTTATGAAACTGCCCCCCTTGCTTTTTTAATTGAACAGGCAGGAGGTAAAGCTAGTGATGGGGTGACAAATCTTTTAGATATCGTTCCCGATAAATTACACACCCGCACACCTTTAGTGATCGGTAGCGTCGAAGATGTTAAATTGGTGGAGTCTTTTATCGCCGATCGCCGTCATCGCGATGGAGTTTAACTTATAGTTTTATTTAGCGATTAGGAAGCCAGAACTTTTCACTATACAATTCCCCATGCAAAGCTTTTGCGTAAATTAGGAAATCTGACATCTGAGCAAATGATGGAGGTTGAAAATGCGTTACTTTTTTGGCTAGGGTTTGAAGAGAGGAATGATCAAGAAAGCGAAGATTAGTCTGTGCGCTAGTTGCAGCGGAAACATAATCAATAGTTAGGGTTTTTAGACTTCGGCCGTGAGCTCAACGTTCGACAAAAGCTCACACCGAGGTCTGAACGGAGTCAGTAGCCGGTCGTCGGTCGTTTCAGGCTTTGTTGCCCTCTCTTTTATACTAATGTATGTACTACAAGAAGGATAACGCAAGGTTTTTAAGGGTCTCAATCCGATTTTCTGGCACTAACATCGGATTTTAACAGGTCAAAAGCCTTATTTTAAAAGGGTTTTACCATTATTCAGGAGACCCTAATTATCGATGATGGAAGAAGTGGTCATCTTTTTTGAGGTTGGGTGTCGGTTATCTCATAATCAAAAAAGGTGGGCGATAAACCCACCAGAAAAGTAACCAAAAAACCTCAACGATAATTAGGACTTTGGATATCTCTAAGACGCGCTTCGGGGCGTTTAAATCTGTCCATTTGTGCCTCAAAGAATTGACGATTTTTCAGTAAATGTTTGGGATTAGGATCGTCGAGGGGATAGAGTAAAGCAGTGCGTAGAGCTTGAATAACTGCCGAAGTCACATTATACATCGATCGCTGGAAACTAATACCCAATTGAATCAAAATATCATCTTCCCCCCGGCAGTTTTGTTGATAGTAATCGATCAGATATTGGGGTAAAAAATGATACATATCATCCATTAACAAGGTCGGAGGAATTCCCGCAGTACCCACGGGGAAAACATCCGCGTAAAGAATACCATAGTGAAAGTCTTTTTGTTGGTCGGGAACCTGTTTTGCTTGGGCATTATAGGACTTTGTACCCCGGAAGGGTGCAGTACGATAAAAGACCGCTTCTACATAGGGTAAAGCCGCTTCATAAAGCCAAGTAAAAGCCTTTGATTTGGGGATAATTTCGTAGCATTGACCATCAATATAAACGTGATGATAAATTGGCCGGCCAGCGATGGCAAAAATGCCATTAACGAGGAAATTCATGGCATCGGGAACACCTTTAAATCCGCCTTCATCGTAGATATCAGACATCTCGAAAAATACTGGAGCCATCACTTCCCAGAATAGTCCTAAATTAGAGTAATAGGACATCATCCGCACCTGTTCTAAGAACATATCGGGGAACAGGTCATAAAGTTTCATCATCACGGGGTTTTTCTTGAAATAGGCCTTAATAGCGCGGTCGGCATTTTGGCGATATTCTTCTGAATCAAGATAGGCATCAAATAAACCCCAACCCATATCACGGCCATGCCATAACATGGCTTGCATACATGCTTCGGCAAATTCCATATTAATGCGATCATGCCAAAGATGATGGATTAATCTGGGCATTTTTCGGGTTTTACCTTTATCCATAAATTCTAACAATTCAGGGTGAGCAGAACCCGTGCCGCGCCAGATGCGTAAATCGGCATTATCGCCGGAGTAATGATTTTGTAGGTCTAGGTATTCTTGGGGTAGAAAATATTTAAAAAAGGGCAAAGGATCGAGGAAAACTCGTTCGGCAATATAGAGCAGATCTCGCCAATAAAAATCCATCGGTACAGCATAAGCTTTATAAATGCCGATAATTTGCATCAGGTTTTCGGGAGTATCCGGTAACATGGAGCCACCCGATTCTAAACGGTGGATAATGTCGGCGAATTCGTGAGTAGAAGGGGGAATTTTGGCAGTGGGTTTAACAGGAGTTTGTACCATGATTTGTGCTGGTTAGCTTAAGAAACTTGTTGAGTCAATATTCGGGGTTTAATCTTTTTTTCCTGCCCAGGGTGGCGGTCCAAATTGGGGACGAATTTGCATAACTTGACCGTTGGGACGAGTAATCGAAAAAGCATCAAATTCTCCCTCGTCATACTCTCCGACCACGGTGAGATATTCTCCCACTGATACGTTAATTTCTTGCCACCAGCGCGGTCCTGCATCGACAATTACTTGACCAGTGTGATCAGCTAAAATAAAGTCGTTACCAACCACACTTTTTACCTGTCCAGATATGGTAATTGTTCTTGTATCTCTTAGGCCGCTGATTGCTGTTTGGGCGACAACCAAGGGAGATAAAGTAATAATTCCTGTGGTTAGCAAACTAAAGGAAATCAGTGAGATTAATTTCATTATTTTTCTCCAAGATTAAGTAATTAGGAAAAAATATTCTCAACTGGCAGATAAATATTTACCCCGATTAAACCAGTTAGTTTTTGAGGACTTCTGCGGAGATTTTTTGAGGACAAAACTAGGTTTTGCTTGTCCCGATAAGCTGGCAACCATCGAGTTAGTGGTGGGTTCAATCCAACGGACTAAATAATTGGGTTGAATACCTAAAAAGACGATTAATACCATTAGGACAAAAGCGGGGATAGTTTCCGATTTCAAGACTTTGGGATAGTAGGCAAGTTTATTATCCAATTTGCCAAAACAGGTGCGATTAAGCAGGATAACAAAGTAAACCGCCGTTAAACCTGAAGCGATGATGCAGAAAACCGTCTGCAAGGGAAAACGGGAAAAACTACCCTGAAAAACGATAAATTCCGCCACAAATCCCACTAATCCTGGAATACCAGCGCTGGCCATACCGGCGAGAATTAACAGAGCGCTAACTAGGGGTAAACCGCGAATTGGGTTCATTAAACCGTTTAAAACGTCTAAATCTCTGGTTCCGGCTTTGCGTTCGACAATGCCCACCAGATAGAATAAAAGGGCAAGAATCAAACCGTGGCTAATCATTTGCGCGACGGCACCAAGAACGCTTAAACCCGTGCCGGCGGCGGCTGCTACCAGTATATAGCCCATGTGACCGATCGAGCTGTAGGCCACCATGCGTTTAATGTCTTTTTGGGCAATAGCGCTCAAGGCCCCGTAAATAACGCTAGTAACGCCGATAATTGCCAGTCCAGAGGCGATTAAAGACCAAGTTTCTGGGAATAATTGCAGACCAAAGCGAACTAAGCCATAAGTACCCAGTTTAGCGAGAATACCACCTAATAAAATTGCTGTAGCGGGGGAAGCTTCCGTATAGGCATCCGGTAGCCAAGTGTGGAGAGGTACGAGGGGGATTTTGATGCCAAATCCCACTAACAACAGAGTTAAGAGCAGTAATTGGGTTTTTTGGGAGAAATCATCGGTCGAGAGGGAAGAATAGTCAAAAGTGCCACCATTGAGGAAACCTATGCCTAAAAATGCCGCTAGGACTAATAACCCGGAGACGGCAGTGTAGAGAAGGAATTTAATCGAAGCATAGCCACGTTTTTCGCCTCCCCAGATAGCAATCATCAGATAAAAGGGGATTAATTCTAGTTCATAGAAAACGATGAACAGCAGCAGATTTTTGGCCATTAATGCCCCAGAAACCCCAGCGTTAATTAGGAGGATGAGGATGTAGTAAAGTCGGGGACGCTCTAGTTTTTCTTCGCTACTATAGATAGCTATTCCTGTCAAGAAACAGTTTAAAATAATTAACGGTAAGGACAAACCATCGACTCCGAGGTTATAATTTAAACCGATTGGTTTTGCCCATTCGCGGTATTCAGAAAATTGAAAGCCACTGCTGGTTAAGTTATATTGAGTCAGCAGATATAAAGACCAAACGAAGACGGCGGCAACAAAAAAGAGAGTTATTTGACGTAATTTTGCTGGGGCGAATTTATCGGGGAAAAGACCGACGATAATTGCTCCAATTATTGGCAACCAAAGCAGGGTACTGAGCATATTGGTATCGATCGAATTTACAATGACTGGGATGAGAAAACGATTAGCCAACCAACAGGATGACTAATATGGAATTGACTAGATTAAACTCACTTTGCCGCTATCGAGATCATAGTAAGCACCGACAACTTTTAATTGTTTGCCGTCCACTAATTCACCGATAACTGGGGATTTGCCTAATTTCTCTACTTGATATAGCGGTAAGCGCTTGAGTGAGATACAAACTAAGCTTTGCCTGGCATGGTTTATGGCTCGTGACACTGTACCTCATACGACTGCACACCGCTATAGTTAACATTGGATTTAATTGCTCGCTCAAGTTTGTTAGAACCGGGTTGTCTTTCGGCTCGATCAACTCCCACCTGTAGGCCATCGATTAAACGACCGATTTGTCCAGGAAAACGACCCCCTTCAATGGTAGCTTTTACCGCTCCACAACGGGAATGACCGAGGACAACAATTACCTTAGCTCCTAACACCAACGTGCCGAATTCGAGGCTACCAATTTCTTCGGAAGTGGCTAAATTTCCCGCTACCCGACAAACAAATAGATCTCCTAATCCTTGATCAAAAACGATTTCTGCCGGCACGCGAGAATCGGCACAGCCCAAAATTGCCGCAAAAGGGGCTTGACTTTCGGCCACTTCTGTGAGTCGAGCTTGATCGCGGTTAGGACTTTTTTGTCTTCGTTCCCAGAAACGTTGATTGCCTTCCATGAGCATAGTTAAAGCTTGGTCGGGGTTCAATCCCTTATTTTGAGCAGTTAGCCATGGCTCGGAATTAACAGCAGTTTGGGCGTTAGTTTGGGACAGTTGCGAGCCTAAAATAGTAGCGGCTAGACCAGTTCCCAAAAAACCACCCCCATAACGGATTAATTGGCGACGAGAGGTATTGAACATCGGTAGTTGTTTCCATTAATCAGGACAAATCCTATTGTCAGGGCTGGGGATGCTAAAGAAAAGCCTAAGTTATCAAATCTTTAACTGAAAACTAGAGAAATCTGTGATAGCAGAGGCCAGCAGATGATAATACCAATCAAAGCCACCCCTAAAATAATCGACAGAAAGTAAAATTGGGTCTGGCCCGAGACGTTATATTTCAAACTCTGACCACCAAAAACCGTGGCTAATCCCACTAGGTTAACGATGCCATCCACCAGAAAGGTATCGATCCAGTTAATAATTTGCGAGATTAATCCGACGACAAAAACGATGGTGACTTTATACAATTTGGCTGTATAAAGGTCGTTGGCAAAGAAATCTTGAAGAGCTTTCGGTTGAAAAACGATCGGTTTGGGGATATTATCATTCAGATAAATATATGCTGCCGGAATTACGCCCGCAGCAGTGGAAAGCACCAAGAGAAAAGCCACTCCCAGATTTAAGTTACTTGGTAATAAATGCCATTGCGCTAATAAAATCGGCACATGAATGGCGAAACCCATGGTCACAGTCATGGGGATAACTAAGGGCCAAAGAGCTTCCGGAGAGCGCAGGGTCATTGGTTTGATTTTACCGCCAAAGAAAACGCAAAATTCTCTAGTGACACTAAAAGCAGTTAAAGCATTGACCAACAATAGCACTAATAACAGTAAACCACTGACTTCTGCGAGGCGATCGCCCATGGGGGCTAATGACCAAAAACCACCAAAGGGAGGCAGTGCGACTAAACTAGCGGCACCGACGAGATAACAAATACCAGAAACGGGACGACGGGACCATAAACCGCCGTATTGGCTTAAATCCTGGCTGATATTATTCCAAATGATGTTACCCACCACCATGACTAACAGGGACATAGCGATCGCGTATGTAAACAGTAACACTAAAGCGGTTTCTGTTTGTCCGGTGGCCACAGCGATAAAAATCAGTCCCATGTAGGCACTGACGGAATAGGAAAGGGAGCGCTTAACATCGATCTGGGCGATCGCAATTAAACCCGCACCGATGGCAGTGACAGAGCCAACAATGGTCATTACTTGTAAGGTTAAAGGCGATAATTGTAGCACCGGCTCTAATTTCACCAATAACCAGGCTCCAGTGGAAACGACGACGGTATTCCGCAGAATTGTCGCCGGCATCGGTCCTTCCATGGCCTCATCTAGCCATAAATGCAGGGGAAATTGAGCGCATTTGCCCATCGGACCGGCAATCAGGGCTAAACAGAGTAAATTAGCCACATTGGGGTTTAAATTGGCTGTAGCCGCCCATTCTGCCAATTGGTCAAAGTTCCAGGTTCCCGCTAGGGGTAAAAGGGCCACCACTCCCATCAAGAGGATTAAATCGCCAATCCGTTTGGTTAGAAAAGCATCCCGCGCCCCCGTCACCACCAGAGATTGATTGAACCAGAAACCAATCAGCAGATAAGTGCCGAGGGTGAGAACTTCTAGCACACAATAGCTGAAAAATAGCGAATTACAGATAACGAGGGCGCACATACCCCCTTCAAAGAGAGCGACGAGAGAATAAAATCTTGCCCAACCCCAATCCATTTCTAGATAGGCGATCGCATATACCTGAGCGGCGAGGTTTAAGCCGGTAATTAGCAGTAAAGCCCCGATGTTAACAGCCGAAATCTGCACATCTAAAGATATGCTTAAATCTGCCGCATTTAGCCAATTAAATGCTAGAGATTGCGGTGGACGACCCCAAACGGCGATTAAAGCAAAAAGGCTATGGAAAAAAGCCAAGAAAGTCATGATCAAGTTCAGATAACCAGCCGGTCGCGGGCCGGTTTGCCGGATAATGCCGGGAGACCAGGGTAGAGCCAGAAGTGCGCCCGCAAAGGCATAAAGAGGTACCAACCAGATAGTCTGGCTGAAGGACTCGAACATATAACCACCTCAAGAAGAAAAATGATCCTGAATTAAAGTTTAAGGTTTAATGGGTCACTAATAGGCTGTGGCCATTTTTTAACGGGGCATGAATGGGGATGGTTTGACTAGCTTCCAGTAGGTATTTTAAAAAAGCATCGGCAATCACGGAAAGTTGTTTTCCGGCCAGGTAACAAACGTACCAATGGCGCTGAATCGGAAACTGTTCCACGTCGAGGATGGCTAGTTCGCCGTTTTCCCCTTCCGAGATGAGAGTGTGCTTAGATAGTACCGATATTCCCAAACCGCCAGAAATAGCCTGTTTAATAGCTTCGTTACTGCCTAATTCCAAGCGCACCTTAACTTTAATATCGTGGAGATTAAATAATTTTTGTACCGCTTGTCGGGTTCCGGATCCCGATTCGCGCATGATGAAAGGTTGATGGTTGAGGCACTCAAGGGGGAGATTTTTCTTACCCACCAAAGGATGATCCCGTCGCGCCACCACCACTAGAGGATTTTCCAGAAAAGACTGAGAACACAGTTCCACTTCTTCCGGCGGTTGACTGAGAATATAGAGGTCATCCTCGTTGTTTGACATTCGCTCTTGCAGTTTCTGATGATTAGTCACTTGCAGGGCGATGTCAATGCCAGGATACTGTTGACAGAACGCCCCCAGTAATCGCGGCACAAAGTATTTAGCGGTGGTAATTACGGCTAAAGTCAGCTTTCCCTGTCTAGTTCCCTTAATATCGGCCACTTTCATTTGAAAGTTGTCCAATTTATCAAAAATCTCTTGACAGGTGAACAGTAATTCCTGACCCGCTTCGGTTAAAAATAAACGTTTGCCAATTTGCTCGAATAGCGGTAAACCCACGGCTTTTGTGAGTTGTTTGACTTGGGTTGAGACGGTGGGTTGAGTGATAAATAACTCCTCGGCCGCCTTGGTGAAGCTACTGTGTCGAGCGGTAGCCTCAAAAACCCTTAACTGGTGCAGGGTTGCCTGTATCAAGTTCCTATGCCCTCCTCAATAACAACTATTTGTTACGATAGATCCTAACGTTTTTATAGATTCTAGTCAATTAACTTTTTGATAAATATAGATTTTAATAGATATAACCGCCGCTCCCCTACTCCCCATAATTCATAATTATCTTGCTACAATCAGAAAACAACCATCTATTAAAAATAAAAGACAATGGTTAGTTATCTTGATATTGACGACGATCTTCTTTTCCCAGATAGTGATGGTCAACCGATGGCAGATAATACCGAACAATACGAGTGGATTGTCAAAATTAAGGAGAATTTAGAGATTATCTTCGCCGATGATCCTACGGTGTTTATTGCCGGAGATTTACTTTGGTATCCTCTGCGTTCTACTTTGGTTTCACCAGTTGCTCCCGATGTGATGGTAGCTTTTGGCCGTCCCAAAGGACGAAGGGGTTCTTATCGTCAATGGCAGGAAGAAAATATCGCTCCTCAAGTGGTTTTTGAAATTCTATCACCGAAGAATACAAAAGCAGAAATGAGTCGAAAATTAGAGTTTTATGACACCTATAGCGTGGAAGAATACTACTTATATAACCCGATGCGCTGTCGTTTACAAGGATGGCAAAGACAGGGAGAGAATTTAAGAGAAATTATCCCCATTAATGACTGGATAAGTCCCCGTTTAGGTATGCGTTTTATCTGGGATAAATCTAGTTTAGAATTGTATCGTCCTGATGGAGAGAAATTTTTAACAACTGTTGAGTTAGAGTCTCAAATGCGTCAAGAAAAGAAACGCGCTGATCAAGAAAAGAAACGTGCCGATAAAGAAAAGAAACGCGCTGACCAAGAAAAGAAACGCGCTGATCGACTAGCGAAACGCTTACAGGCGTTAGGATTAACTTTAGAAGAAGAATAATACCATTTTTCTTTATTGGTAGCAGGCATGACCATCTCTATCTTTACTTTGGGAAAATAGTATTTAGGGTTTGCGGCAAAAAGTTTTTCTTGGGGGTAGGGTGTGGGGTGTGGGGTTTTACCGATTTTCAGGTGGTCAACTACCTAATTTTCAGGGAAAAAGTCCCGGAATTTTCCCCCTGATCACTCCCAGTCCGCTACTTTTTGATTGACAAAAAGTCTAAAAGTTTTACCCAACAAGGTTTTTAGATTTATTCAGCAGACCCTAAATAAAGAAATTGGCGTTAGGTAAATATGTGTCTAGTTCACGACAAAGCTCAAAAGCATAACGAGCATGACCTCGTTTTTGACCTGATAAAAAACTGCCATCTATACCTATTTTAATCGAATAATTCTGGTTCATTTTTTTATTTTTGGCAATTTATTGAGCTAAATATTTTGCAATTTTATCTTAAAAAAACCTAAAATATTGGCTAATTGTGAGATTAATAATAAACCCGAAAGGAATACTTTTGATGTTTGCTCACATTGTTTTAAAAATGGATAAGTTAGTAGTTGAAAGTAAAAGTTTAATGGCTCAACTTTCAGGGATGTTTGATTACGACGAGAACGAATTTGATGGAAATAGTAAGCACCACAACCATAGTTAAAATGTTGTCGCCAGAATTTAGTCAGGGTGAGGTGATGGGCATGGTAAATGATCGCATCGTCAATATAGACTAGGGGATAACCAGCCCCTAACCAGCGATCGCAAAATTCTCGATCTTCTCCGGCGGCGAGGGGAAAGCTAAGATCAAATTGTCCGACTTTTTGGAATAATTCTCTAGAAAGGGCGAAATTATTAGAAGCAAAAAACTGGACTTTTTGGGATTGGTGATTATAGTAATCGTAGAGGTAATCGATCAATAGCTGACTAGCAGTGGAATAGGGGTTATTGGGCAGGGCGTTGATCGTTTTTCCTCCTAAGAGAGCGTTTGGTGTTTCTAAGAAGCCTTTTTCAAGGGCTGAGAGCCATTTTTGATCAAGGGTGCAATCATCATCGGTAAAGGCTAAATATTCACCTTGGGCTGCGTTAGCACCAGTATTTCTGGCTTTAGCCGGTCCTGAATTATTCTGACGAATGAGAGTTAAATTTAATTGATTTTGGTAAGGGTTAACCAGGGTATCAAGGGGTTGATTACTGCCATCATCGACGATAATAATTTCAAAGTTATCTGGAGGATAATCTAGACTTAGGAGAGAGTCTAGGCAGGTTTTGAGTCTTTCGGGACGGTTATAGGTGGGAGTAATAATAGAAAAAGTGATTGGCGTTTCTGTCATCATAAACTTGAATAGTTTCTTTATTTGCGGCTAGTTTTAGGAGAATTTCGCAGGAGATTAAGCGTGGTAAAAATTTGCGAAAATAATTGGGGGAAAGCGAAGCGGAGGGTGGCAGTATAGATAGTTATTCCCAGAAGGGGGCATATTATTAAACAACCTTGAGGTTTTAACCAAGAGCTGAGTAATTGTTGAGTTATTAAAATCGTTAAACCCATTATAACCGTGCTAGTAATGGGGGCGATAAATTGAGCTAGATAGGTTTTCCAAGAAAGGGAAATTAATTTACTTAAAAGCCATTGTCCGAGGGGAAAAACTAGATAATCACTGAGGACATAAGCTGTGGCTACGGCTAAAATGCCCCACTGCACGGCGATGAGGCAAGCGATAACATTTAAAGTGGCATTGAGTAAACCTAATTTAAATTGTAGCAAGGGTTGACCGAGGGAAACAAAAGCAGACCTTTGAAAGACAGTAATCGCCCGAAGTATTCCCACAAGGGAGATAATTTGCAGAATAGGAATAGTATTAGTCCATTTTTGACCAAAGATGATCATGATAAAATAATAAAAATCACCATAATCAGACATCGCCAAGATGTTTATAAAGAATGAAAAAAAAACATATTTTCTACAAATAGTCTTTATCCTTAAAATCAAAAATATTTATGTGAATTCAGTGATCTTTTTAAGGAACAGTTTTAGATAGACCACTCACTGAATTTCTGACCTGTAAACTGGCGTAATTGCTCCACATCATCTTTGAGATATTCAATTAATTGCTGACGCAATTCTGTATCTAAGATAGGTTTACTAACGGGAGTGGAAAAAGGAAAATAAATTAATTTATTTATTAACATGATTTCTCAGACTAGGTGGAAGATGATTTATTTTGGTCATTACTGGTAAAGATGCAATCCTCTCACCAACGTTAGTTTTTCTTCGTTTATAAATTGGCTTATGTAATTTTTTTTGATGCTTAATGATTTCAAAATTGTCGGATACTCCCAAAAATTTAAAGACAGTTTGTAGAGTTTTCTGAGGAGTATTTGATAATTCTTCAGAGGAGATGACTAAAATTTTGTCAGGAGAATAATACTGTAGATATTGTTCTATTTGTAAACAATACTGACTACGACAGATATAAGAATTATTTTCAAAATCTGTCAATGCTTCCGCTAAGGTTCGATCCTCGGTTCCATCAGCATATCTATGAACATACTGAGAAAGAATTCTTTGAATGAGATATCGGACAACATCAATTAATTTAGCATAGGGAATAACAGAATACATTCTCTCAGGAACTCCCGTAAAAATGGGGTATTTAGCATAAGAAGGTGAAGCCTCTCCATAAATTTTAGCACTACTGACAAACTGGGACTTGTACCATATCCTTTGTCCAAAAGGGCAATCGCAAACGTTTCTTAACATTTTAACTTGAGTTATTTTGGGCAACGAGACTTCAAGATTCTAACGATTTCCTACCATATTATTCTCAATAATTCCCTGATTAATGATATTGAATTTATGCACTTGTCGAAAAATCACTTTTGTCTAAACCCTTATCTAATAAGGATTTTCATCCTTTTGATCAAATATTAAGTTTTGTATGCGATTGCCCTGCTTTGTCCAATGAATATCATCAAATAGGAGAACTGCGTGGGGACTGAGATAGGGTTTAATTCGTGCCAAATAATGCGATGACCTTTCCTGTTAAGTGACTGGGAATATTTACATTGAGTAATTTCAGAAAACTGGGAGTTAAATCTAATAAATCAATATCTCCTAGCTGTCCTTTTTGATGTATTGATTCTCCAGCTGCTATGATAAAACCATTAAGAGAATGATAGCTATCTCGATGATAATGAGAGAGAGATTGATTGATTTCTGTTTGAGGGTGTAGTAATTTTTCCATATAATATTGGGCGGGTTGCCATTCAATAAAAATATCGGGTAGATTATCTGGTATATCGCAATTAAACCAATCGATGGTTTTAGCAATCTGTTTAATGGCTGGTTTTTTGGTAATAGGATCGATTAACTGTTGCAAATTAGCTTCTATTTCATTTAATAAGTCATAGTATTCTTGCCCAGGTTGAACAATGCCTTGAGGTTCCCTTCCTTGTAAATTAACTCGTATAAAGCTGGTGTAGAGGGAAGGAATAGTAAAAGCGCGGGTTTTTTGCCAGTCAGTATTATTAGCAAAATCATCATTTAATAATCTTTCTTGTAAGGATAGGGAAAAATAATTACTTAGAGATTTTCGCCAAGATTGGGGAATAAAACGACGAGCTAAATTTAAAGGATTTAGAGAAATATTTTCTGGAGTAGATTGTAAAACGTGATAACCTAATTTTTGACAAAAATCTGGTATTAATTCTGTAGTGTGGTAACTATCTTCTATGCCAAAAGCAGAGTAAATAACAATATTAGCACGGCTGGGCAGTTTCTCCAAAAGTAAGCTGATTTCTCGATCTATTGCCTGATAAATGTCTCGAATAGCTTGACTGAGTTGATTTTGATTAGAATTGACTTCTTGACGATATCTCCAAAAGCGATGAGCGGCTGTATGGGATTCATAAAAGCCAATACTGATTAAATCAAAATTATCCTGTTGACACAATTTGCGGCAGAGTTTTCCTTTTTTAGCGATTCTTTCTAGGAAAGAATTATACATTAATAAATCCGTAGCAAAAGAAGCATTAGCATCAAACTCTGAGACAGTAATTTGGGAACCAAAAATATTTTTAACATCTTCTAACAATTGAGGGGGATTAGTCTGGGGGGTGAGATGACAAATAGCGGCTTTATGAATAGCCCAATTAGCAACTTGAATTCCTAGTAAATTACCGACAATTACACTATCAGGAGCATCGATAATGGCTACTTTTTTATTGGTATCCTTTAAATAAGACCAAAAAGGTAATACTTGAGTATTAGCAAAATTATAGGGTTGGAGATTATAGGTTTTGGGGGTTAATTGACGGAAATAATAATAACCATGGTTTGCCCGCGAAATACCACTGATAAGACTTAAAGATGTACCGTGTTCACCCACATATTCGGAACCAGTAATTTTTGCCCAACAGCCTTTTTCCATAAGCGAGGCAATGGTAGGTAAATAACCTGCTTTTACCCAATTTTGAATTAAACGATCATCACCACCATCAATGGCAATTAAAATTAAGGGAGGTTGGTTAACAGTCATAATTTTTAGAGTAAACTGAGATTACAAGTTAGGAGTTTGATTATTCATTAAGGATAAAAAGGCTGGTTTTAAGGAAGTAAAATCAATTTTTCCTAGATTCCCTCTGTTGGGAATTAAATCACCGGCAAAAGCGATAAATCCTTCGTGAGTGTGGTCACTTCCTCGAAAAAATTCTGGTTTAGTTTGGGTTATTTCAGCCCGGGGATGATGGACTTTTTCCATAAAATAGGGTAACGGTTGCCATTCTACTAATAAATCAGGTAATTCGCTGTCAATATCATTGTTAAATAACTCTCTGCTACGCCAGATTTTCTGAATAGCTTTTTGTCCACTTCGTTTATCAATTAATTGAGATAAATCTGCTTCAATTTGATTTAAAACCGCTTCGTATTCCTCCCCGTGACTCACAATTCCTTGAGGTTCTCTTCCCTGTAGATTAACACGAATAAAACTCATATAAGCAGAAGGAATAGCGAAAGCTTTGGTTTGATTCCAATCTGTTCCCTGACGAAAATTATCGGCAAATATTTTTTCTTTGATGTCTCTAGGAAGATAACGACTCAGGAACATACGCCAAGTTGTGGGGATAATCTGACGCAGGATATTTAAGAGTGTTGGGGGTAAAATATTATCATTAATTGCTTTCTGATAACCAAGTTTATGGCAAAAATCTTCGATTAGCCCTTCGGTGGAGTATCTATCAATTAAACCAACGGAAGAAGCAATAACAATGTTAACATTTGGAGGTAATTCTTGCAGAATTGAACCAATTTCTCGGTCAATAGCCTGATAGATTTCTCTAATAGCATAAGTTAGTTCCGTTAAGGCAATAACTTTCTCATTACCTTGAGCTTCAGGGCGATATTTCCAAAATTGATGTCCTCCCGTATGACATTCGCCAAATACTGATACAATTAAGTCATAGTTATCTTGAGACAAAAGATAGCGACATAATTCACCTTTTTTAGCTAAACGATTTCTTAAGCGCTGATAAATTCTTTTGTCTTCTGGGAAACTACTGATAAATTTTTCAGTAATATTATCGGGTTGGCTAAACTTTTGATTAATAGTAGATAGTAGTTTTTCTGGATAGCTAGACGGAGGAATATAGTGGGAATTGTGAACTGCCCAATTGTATAATTGAATTCCTTGCAGATTAGGTATAATATCCAAATCGGGAATATCAATCAAAGCTACTTTTTTATCGGTTCCTTGATAGTCAGACCAAAAAACTTTTTGTGTTGCTGCTGTCTTTTCTACCGTGTATAAATCATAGCTACCAGTTTTTAATTGACGAAAATAATAAAAACCTTGTTCTTTTTGGGAAACACCGCTAAATAATCTTGTCCAAACGCCATCTTCATTAATTAAATCTACTCCTATGGTTCGTCCCCAACAACCTCGATTCATAATTGAGTTAATATGAGGAAGATAGCCTTCCCTAGCCCATTTTTCAATTAGGTTAGCATCGCCTGCATCTAAACCTAGAATAACTAAGGGGGAAGAATTAATAGAAGTATTCATGATTTTTTTACCTCCTTTTTTTAACAAAACTTATAACTTTTGATGCAGTAGTCTATCATATAAACTCAAAAAGTTATCGACAAAAATATCCTCTGTTAAATGTGCGAGGGCAAATTTTCGGCCATGGTACCCCAATTTTTCGGCTAGTTCTCGATTTTGTAAGATTTTTAATAAACTTGTCGCTAAAGCATCCACATCCCCTGGCGGAAACAGAAAACCAGTTTTTTCCTCTGTTACTATGTCTTGAGAACCACCAGTGGCGCTGGCAATTACCGCAGTACCTCGCATCATAGCACTGGCGGTAATTAAGCCAAAGGGTTCCGCCCACAGAGAGGGGACTACCTGCACCCAAGCGTTAGAAAATAGAGCTTCCATGGCGTTACGAGGCATCTGTCCGTGCATGACGACGTTTTTAGTTAAATTAAGCTCTATTATACGTTTTTCGAGATTGTCTCGCTCTACTCCCTCTCCAACTAGATTTAATTGTGCCTGGGGAATTTGGGCGATAACCTGAGCAAAAGCCCGTAATAATATGTCTGCTCCCTTTTCCTTGACTAAACGGGCAGCAAAAGCAATATTTGGGGGAAATTGTAAGGGTAGGCGTTGGTTTTCTTGGGGGACTCCGTGCCAAACTACTTCTACATGATTAAAATTGGCTTCTAGCATCGACTCTTGGACGGTTTTGCTGGCGGCAGTCCAAAGATTAAAGTTATTACCCCATTTTTGCCATAAATTCATCTGTAACATTAACGGCAGCCAATCGCGCAAGGGGAGACAACGATTTTGATAGCAGGGAATACCGAAGGGAACTTGACAGGGTACTCCGTTCGGTAGTAATTTTGTTCCTATTGGACAGATGGCCCGATACCAAACGGCATAATAAATACTAGGAATATCTTTGAGCAAGGGTAAGATTAAAGGGGATAATTGGGTTAAAAATAGGAAGATATGTACCAAATCTGGCTGAAATGTTTTTAAAACTTGTTGCAAGTGCTGTACTGCCCAAAAGTTGCCAGTTTGGAGAATTGTTCGCCAAGAAGATGTGGTTCCAAAACAGGTATAATCTGCCTCTGGGTTCATTTTTAGGGGTTGAGCATTGCTGGAAAAGCAACGAGCATCATGTCCCCTTTGCCGCAACTTATCCCGCAAGGATAGCATCAATAATTCTGCGCCTCCGCTAGGGGTTGAATAGTCATTAATTAGTAAAATTTTCATGCAATTAGGTATTTAATTTTCAGAGGTGGGTTTTAAGAGTCTTCCTAGTTCCCATATTTGTTGAAACAGTTGAGGAAAGAGGAGAAAAAAGCTGAGAATATAGGCAATTGTTCCCAGGAGGGAAGCAATAACTAAATTCAGCAAGGGATAGGAATGAGATAAAAAAATTCTTTGAGTGCCAAGCAGGGTAAAAATCATAATTGCTGTGCAGGTTATAGGGGCAATAAATTGCGATAGATAGGTTTTCCATGTCAGGGGAATTAATTGACTTAAAAGCCATTGTCCAAGGGGAAAAACTAGATAATCACTGAGGACATAAGCTGTGGCTACAGCTAAGATTCCCCACTGTAGGGCGATTAAACAAGCAATAATATTTAAAACTGCATTGAGTAGTCCCAATTTAAACTGTAATATGGGTTTGCCTAGGGCGACAAAAGCAGACCTTTGAGAGAAAGTGATAGCATGAAGTATTCCCACGAGGGGAATAATTTGGAGAATAGGAATAGCGTTAGTCCATTTTTGACCAAACAAACTCACCAATAATTCTGGACTGAGAATTATCACGGCAAAAAAGACTGGAAAAGCGATTAAGCTGGTAAATTGAGTGATTCGATAATAGGCGGCTATAAACCCTTGAGAATCTTTTTGCAAGCGCGAAAAAGTTGGTAAAGCAACTTGGTTTAATGTTCCGATTAACAATTGGGTCATTACTTCTAAAATTCGATGGGAAATTGCATAATAACCTAGGGCAACTTCCCCTAAAAAATAACCGACTAATAGATTATCAGTTTTCTGGTTAAAGAACTCCATCATTTTATATCCTAAAACATTGATACTAAAAGAAAATATTTCTGTTAAAGTTATCCAAGAAAATTCCCATTTTGGTCGCCAATTGCCGGCAGTCCAAAGAACAACAACCCCCATAAGTTCGTAGGTTAACTGTTGGCTGACTAAACTCCAAACACCGTATCCTAAAAGTGCCATGACCACACCGACGATACCAGCAATGATGATTCCTAATAAAGAGCGAGTTGCCAGGACTTTAAATTTAAAATCACGTCTTAATAGGGATGCTTGAGTTTGACTAAAAGCATTAATAATAAAAACTAACGCAAGAATTTGTAGGATAGGAATTAAAGAGGGTTGATGAAAAACTTTAGATATTAAAATAGCAGAAAAAAAAGTGATAGTTGTTAAAAGACATCCCGTAAATACCTGTGTCCAAAAAACTGTATTTATATCTTGCGATTCTAAATCCTGTTTTTGAATCAATACTTGAGCAAACCCTTGATTTAAAAAAATCTGCATGAAGTTTATCAATACATTAGCCAATGCTACTAAACCAAAAGCTTCTGGAGTTAATAGACGAGCGAGAATTAAAAATATTATAAATGAACCCGCTTGACTACCCCAATTTTGCAGTCCTGACCAAAAAATGCCTTGAATAGTTTTCTTTTTAATGTTCATCTTTAATATATTTTAATTTCAGCCTTTATTATAGATCAAAATCTTGCTATAATCAGAAAACAACCATCTATTAAAATTAAAAGACAATGGTTAGTTATCTTGATGTTGACGACGATCTTCTTTTCCCCGATAGCGATGGTCAACCGATGGCAGATAATACCGAACAATATGAGTGAATTGTCAAAATTAAGGAGAATTTAGAGATTATCTTTCCGGATGACCCTAAGGTGTTTATTGCCGGAGATTTACTCTGGTATCCTCTGCGTTCTACTTTGGTTTCACCGGTTGCTCCTGATGTGATGGTAGCTTTTGGCGGTTCCTATCGTCAATGGCAGCAAGAAAATATCCCTCCTCAAGTGGTTTTTGAAATTCTATCACCGAAGAATACAAAAGCAGAAATGAGTCGAAAATTGGAGTTTTATGACACTTATAGGGTAGAAGAATACTATTTATATAATCCGATGCGCTGTCGTTTACAAGGATGGCAAAGACAGGGAGAAATTTTAGCAGAAATTATCCCCATCAATGACTGGATAAGTCCCCGTTTAGGTATGCGTTTTATCTGGAATGAATCAAGCTTAGAATTGTATCGTCCCGATGGAGAGAAGTTTTTAACAACCGTTGAGTTAGAGTCTCAAATGCGTCAAGAAAAACAGCGTGCGGATAAAGAGAAAAAACGTGCAGACCGACCAGCTGAACGCTTACAGGCGTTAGGATTAGGTTTAGAAGAGGAATAGTTATTGATGGGAGTATCTCAGATTTATGGTACAATTAGGTGTAAGGTTCTGTTTTTAAAACAATTATGAAAGGAATTAACTTTGTAATTAATGAAAAAGGTGAAAAGAAAGCTGTCCTCATTGACTTAGAAGAATGGGGAGAACTTTGGGAAGATTTTTCAGATATTTTAGTCTCTCGTAGTCGAGAAAATGAATTAGAAATTTCTTGGGATGAGTTAAAACAAGAATTAGAAACAGAAAATACACTCAATGAATAATTATCGAATTCAATTTAAAACTTCTGCAGCCAAAGAATTCAAAAAATTACCCCTTTCGGTTAAGCAACGGGTGGGTGAAAGTCTTGATCAACTACAGCAAGATCCTCGTCCCTCTGGTGTTGTTAAACTACAAGGAGAATATCAATTATATCGGGTTCGTATCGGTGATTATCGCATTGTTTACACAATAGATGATCATGATAAAATAATAAAAATCACCAGAATTAGACATCGCCAAGATGTTTATAAAGAATGAAAAAGAAACATATTTTCTACAAATAATCTTTATCCTTAAAATCAAAAACATTTATATGAATTCAGTGATGTTTTTAAGGAACAGTTTTAGATAGACCACTCACTGAATTTCTGACCTGTAAACTGGCGTAATTGCTCCACATCATCTTTGAGATATTCAATTAATTGGTGACGCAATTCTGTATCTAAGATAGGTTTACTAACGGGAGTGGAAAAAGGAAAATAAATTAATTTATTAACATGATTTCTCAGACTAGGTGGAAGATGATTTATTTTGGTCATTATCGGTAGTTGAGCTATGTGATTACCTAGGAATGTTTTCCTTCTTTTGAGTACAGATTCATGCAGCCTTTTTCGACAGTTGATAGAAGTTATATTATCGGATACTCCTAAAAATCTAAATATTTTTGGTAAAACTTGTTCTGGGTAATAATATAATTCTTCCGTGGTGATAATCAAGAGATTAGCAGCATCAAAATACTGTAAATACTGCTCTAACTGCAAATAGTAACGGCTCCGACAAATGTAGGGATTATGAGAGTTATCTTCAAAATCACTGAGAGCTTCCTCAATGGAACGATTTTCTCCTCCATCCGCTAATTTGTGAACATAATGGGAGATAAGTCTTTGAATTGGTTCTCTAACTAGATAGATTAGTTTCACGTCAGGAAGAATTTTAGACATCAGTGAAGCGGTTTCTGGCCAGTGGGGGAAATTGGTATAATTAGGGGAAGCTTCTCCATAGATTTTTCCTTTACCCCGAAATTGAGATTGATACCAGCCTAGTCCTTTATACCAATTCTTTTTCTCAAGAAAAAAGTCTAGTTCTTTCTCTGTTGACATAGAAATATCTGGGTGACAATTTAGATAATAATGAAGGCTGGTTGTTCCGCATTTCATCCCTCCGATAATAATAAAATTGGGGAGAATTTTTTGTCGTTGTTTAGGATTAGAGAGAGGCTGAATTGATTTGGTCATAAACTTACCATAAATTGTGACTCAAAAGCGAAGGAATTCTTTGAATTTATTAAAATTAATTTGATTTAAAATAATTTGTGTACCAGATAATGCACGATAACGCCATCGACCCATAAATTGCATTAAAGGAGAACTGGTTGGTAGAAGATAAGAGTAAGGATATTTGTTTTGTAAGGCTGTTGAAATGTTTAAAGAAAAAGTTTCTTGGAAAACCTGACTTAAAATATTTGCTAATTCAGGATAGTCTAATTTTTTTGCCATTTCTATTATTAGATTACCGCAATAATTAAGGTAATCTAAGCGTTTTTGAGCATTACCACAGTATAGTATGCCTCCATCTAGATGGTCTTCTAATTCATTAGCTAAACGCATTAATAAAACCTCTTTCTGTTGTTGCTCCAGCTTGTCTAAATTCCGATAAAGGTTAATTATATTATTTTCTTGCCAATTTAAAGCAGTATATTTTGCTATATAACTTTCAATAGATTCCCCCATTATTTTTCTAATTTGAGCTTGTTTTTTCGCCGTGATCCCTCTTGCTCCATCGCCAAAATCTCCGAACTCGTAAACAGCATGAAGTAATCCCCCTGCTATCACATCAATGGGTGCATTAACAGAGACTAAAATGCTGGCTGTTCCGACTAAGTGGTTAATAAAAGGTTTTCCTGAACCTCGAAAAAAGCCCGTAAATAAACGACTCGCCAACTGATAGGATTGATGAATACAGACTAAATCAGCTTCTGTATATCCTGCCTTGTGTAGTTGATTAAACAATTGCAAATTAGTTTGAGCAAAAAGATACATGATTCACCTCCTGAAAAAATCGGGTTGCACACTTTGGGGATAATTATTCAATACATATACACCAAAACAATTGATCAAGTTGAGAAAATTTTTTGCCATCAGAGCAAATCATCAGGATGTATATCACCTTTATAAATCCCTACAAATAAAGTTTTTAGGTGTTGTCAGCGTTCCCAATCAGGTATTTTTGCAAAACTTAGATACACCCAAATCAAATCACCTCTAAACTATACAACCTCTAAAAAACAGCTAAAAAAACGGCAATTTATCTTCAACTTGACTCAAAACGGTTCGATTTAGCCATGAGTCATAACGGATAGAGAGAGTTTTATGTAATGATTTTTCAGCAGCTAGTTGACGATGATAGGCTAACCACTTATAATGTCCCCGAATAAAGGGATCATCCTTAGTTAGTTGCCATTTTTGGCGAAAATACTCTAAACTGATTCGATTCCATTCTTCACTCCAACGTAAACGAAAATAAGGCAAATCTGTTGCTTCAAAAGGAGGAGGTGCAACATAACTAATTACAGAATTGGGTTCAAAATAAATAGCTTCTTTTCCTGCTAAATCTCTTATTTGTAAGCACAGGTCAATATGTTCTGCGGTACTCATGAACTGCTCATCTAATATTCCTAATTGTTCAAAAACTGACATTTTGATTAATGTACAATGAAATTCAACTAATTCTGTAGGTTCTCGCTTTAATTGTTCTTGAACTTGGCCAACTTTGCGTTTACACCAACGGTGTTTTTCAAAAAAGGTTTTCTTTCCTTGTTTTTCTCGAAAATGAGCAAATCCCCCTGCCATGTGAATCACTTGATCTTCGGGCTTTCCTTCCAGATACAATGGGGAAACTAGCAATGCTCCTGTTTCTTGCGCACATTCTATTAACCGTTCCAACCAACCCGATGTGACTAAAACATCATTATCAATAAAAACAACATAGGGAGTTTTCACTTGGTTTAAAACTAAATTTCGGGCTTGGTTGGGGGCAAGATAAGTTTCTTTGCGAACTAAAGTAAAACCCTTTTCTTTTGCCTGAGCTTCTACGTATTGCTGAATATGAGAAGGGGAATTACCATCTACATAGAATAAATCAAAGAGAACATGGGTATTTTGGTAAATGCTTTCAAGGGAAGCTTGAGTATAGCTAAATCGTTCCCGTTGGGTGACAATTAAAGTAACTTGAGCCATCGATTTCATCTAAACCTCTTTGAGTTAATAAGGTGAATTAAAAACAATTAACTGATGTTAGCAAGCTCTGGTTTAGGTTTCGTCATAAATTCCTCATGGTAAGAGCGCTCGGTATTGACTTTCCAGAGATTATGATTAGCCCCCATAATATTCTCAGCAGCTAGGATGGCCGATAACATAGAATGGTCTTGATTATTATAGCGGTGCATTCCATTTCTGCCCACAGATTGCAGATTTTCAAAACTATCGACATAGTTTTGAATCACCAGTAAATGTTGCTGATATTCGTCGTCATAAACGGGATAAGCTTTCTTTTGGCGAATTACCGTCCCGTCCACCACTTTTTTGATGTCATCTACGAGGCCAAGATTAACTATTTCCTGACTAGCTAGTTTAATTAAATCCTGATTATTCATTTCCCATAAATCATCTCCTTCGCTACAAAAATACTCCATTCCTAAGCAAGTTTTCTGAGGGTCGGGAACCATTTCCGGACTCCAGTTTTTAAAGTTCTGAATCCGTCCTACTTTAAATTCAGGACTGTGAATATAAATCCAATTATCGGGGAAAATATGCTCTTGATTGATGATAATTGGCACGATTAAAAAGTCACGATATTTGAGTCCACGGGCAGCCTTGAGAACATTTTCAGGCGGTAAGGGGTCTAAACGGTGCATCAGGGCAGTAATCGGCATGGTATTGATAAAATTATCGCCCGTAATCTCGGTTATTTCCTCACCTTTTTTGATGATGATACTGGTAATTTTTTGACCGTCTCTTTTGACTTTAATAACCTCCGTATCTAGCCACACGGGACAATCCTGGGCTTCTAACTTTTCTTGAAAACGTTCCCACATCATCCCCGGTCCAAGCAGCGGATAATCAAACTCTTTAATTAAAGTTTTGGTATCATTTGCCCCAAAAAAAGCATTAATAACAGCTTTCTTTAAGGATAATCCTTGAATACGTTGGGCTGCCCAATCTGCCCGAATTTGGGTGCAGGGAATCCCCCAAACTTTTTCGGTATAACTTTTAAAAAAAGTTTGATACAACCGTTGACCAAAGCGATTAGTCACCCATTGTTCAAAATTTTCTTCTAGGGGTAAAGGATAAAATTTAACTTTGAAGTAACTATAAACAATTAATATACTCTGGATAAACCCTAAATTACTAACAGCATTCATGGGTTCCAAGGGATAACTAAAAAATTTACCCTGATAGTAAATCCGTGATACACGGGGAACTTTAATAAAATCATCCCCTAACATTTCCCGCCACAGGTGTTGTACTTCGGGAACTTTGGTAAAAAAGCGATGACCACCGATATCGAAGCGATAGTCCTTGTAGGTTTCGGTGCGAGAAATGCCCCCAACTTGATCGCCTTTTTCTAGTACAATTGAATGTAGTCCCTGTTTAGCTAGACAATAGGCGGCAGTTAATCCGGCCGGTCCGCCACCAATAACCACGGTATTAGGAAAATTAGCTTTATTTACTGTTTTCACGGTTTACCCTCAATTTTTTCACAAATTTTGTCAACTCAAGCCAGACGTTTCAGCCAATAGCGTCCTGTACCGAGGGCAAAAGCCAAACCACTGTAGAGATAATATAACCAGTGCCAAGGTAGGGTTAATATCGCAAATCCTAATCCTCGCTTTTGTTGGAAAAACTTATAAACAGGTAAATTTAACAGAACTAAGCCCAAGACTAACACACCCACGCCTAAAAGCAAATGAAAATACCATAAACTGGCTAACAGAAAAAATAAAAGCGCATAGACGAATACAACACTCCAACGGCTAGACCATTGTAAATTGAGGTCATTGACAAAATTTTGTTGGCGGTGAATTAATTCTGTCCAGGGTAGGGCGCGATAGAAAAAATCGGCTCTCAATAGGGAAAAAACCGTCCAATGTTTGAGATGTTTAATGTAGATATCTTTGCACAAACGAATGCGGTAGCCGTGAGCTTTGAGACGATAACCCAGTTCGATATCTTCAATAGAAGGATGACGATAACTTTCGTCAAAGCCGCCCATTTTCTCAAAAATATCCCGTTTAATCGCCCCACAAGCTCCCCAAAAAGTGGAAGCTTCCTCACAACCAATTTGATGATTATAATGATGAAAAAGGTTTTTATACTGGGAAAGAAAATTAACCGCTCTGGGTTGGTCATCGTAGGAACCAATCAAAGCTGCTAGGGTAGAATCTTGATGGAATACTTGGGCGATTTTTGCTAAAGTATCGGGATGAATAGTCACATCTGCATCCATAAAAAAGAGAATATCACCCTTAGCCATGGCCGCCCCTTGATTTCTTGCCACTGCCGGCCCCTGATTACTTTCTAACTGTAAGACTTCTGCCCCAAAACTGACTGCAGTTTCATAGGATTGGGGATCATTTCCATCAACCACGACAATAACTTCCGTGGGGGCGAGCAAACTGGTGGATAAGCTGGCTAAACAGTTATTAAAGGCTTGTCCGCCTCTATAGACCGGAATAATGATAGAAATTAAGGAATTATTAAAAAAATTATTCATAGTTTTTTGGTCAAGTTTAATGTATATTGAGGCTCAGATTTGCTATCTTGTCAAGGAGTTGCTGATTTTTGCGAAGTATGTTCCTGAATAAAGCCATGATTTTTGCCAAAAAACAGCCAATTTTATCGATTCTTACGCTTATTTTTGCTTGGCTGGCCGTTGCCTACTTAGCTAAAGGATTTTATACCCTAGCTTTTGATAGTAGTCCCTCTGGTGCCAGAGATTTATTAGAACGTTGGCAAGAACAACAGTATATTTATCTGGGAATTTACCCCTATCGCATGAATCCCGCCGATATTAATGCAGAATTGGGGAGAATTCGCTCCGGTGGCTATCCACCCTGGGCTTTTTTGACGGGATTTTTCATGTTTCCCCCCATTTCTTCGACTTTAACCCGTTTCTATCACGTTTTTTTAAATCTGATTTCTCTGGGCATTTTAAGCCGTTTTGCCTATCAATTAGGTTTGCCTTTTGGCCGAATGGCTGCCTATTTTTTTGTGTTTACTTCTCTGGCCATTAGTAGTAACTGTACCGCCATTAATAATGGGCAATATGGTTTAATTGTCAATGCTTTTTTAATAATTGTCCACTGGTTATTACAAGCCAATAAAAATTATCTAGCGGGGGTATTTATGGGCATTGCTCTCGTTAAACCTAACATCTCAGCACCCTATCTTTTGAGTTTAGTAATTAAGAGAAAGTTTAAAACGGTACTTCTCGCTTTTGTCTATATTATTTCGGCTACTTTTGCTATCGCTCACACCACTAGATTAAACTTTGAGAAAGTAATCGGTAGCTTTTTAAATCAGATCAAATATGTGGCAGATGATGGTGTTTCAAGTATTAATATTATCATGAAATTCGGAATTAGTACAGAAATAACTCTTGTTTTATTAACCACAATTGGCCTAGTTCTAGGTATCGTGATTTTCCAAAAATTACAGCATACTTCTCTATTAACCCTGTTTACTTGTGCTGCAGTTATTGGTCGGGTTTTCACCTATCATCGACCCTACGACGATCTGATGTTAGTTTTTTTACTCTTGGCTTTACTAACCCTAGCTTTTAGTTACCCATCTCGCTTAAATATAATCATTGTGTCTTTAGTGGGATTAACTCTTTGGCTTCCCCTAAGTATTCAAAATTTAGCTAGTCCTTACTGGTCAATTTTTCAAAATACAATTTGGTTAATTGCCCTTGTTTATCTATTAGTTAATTCTTGGGAAAGGGAGAATAATGCCGATGATTGACTATTTCTGAGATAGGTTTGCCAGTTCGAGTCAGGGTTCATATTTGGGCGTTGCTGATTTTAAGTATAAATTATCCTCTAGGCAATTTTTAAAATCTAGAACTAAGCTATAGCAGTTATCTTAATATTGAGGTAGGAAGTTTTCGTTTTGGGAAGTCGATCATCTCCGAGTCAGGAGTCAGGAGTCAGGAGTCAGGAGTCAGGAGATAGGAGATTATTTTATTTATTCTCCCCAAACCCCAAACCCCAAACCCTAACACCCCACTCCCCTAAACTTCTAATAAATTTTCTAAGCGATCGAGAACTATATCGGTGATACACTTAATCCGGTATAAACAGGCTTTAGTATCTGTGGAGTTGAAAGTGCCATTTTCCCAATATTTGTTACTACCGGCACCACCCCCACAAACCCCAAAATAATCGCAGTTTTGCCGACATAAATCGACTCCACCGCGCATATCAGCGTAAATTTTTTGAAATTTCTCAGTTTCACAGATAGATTCCAGGGAATCGGTCAAAACATTACCAAAGATAAAATCGCCGTAGGGTTGGGTTTTAATCGATAGTAATTCCGGATCAAAGGTGGAAAAATTACCTTGATTATCAAAATTGACAATCATAAAAGGTCGATTCATATCAGTATTTTCTAAGCGTTCATCGGCATAAATCAAACTACAGATCGATTCAAATTCCCGCAGCTTAAATTCTCCTTGTTTCGCCGTGACTAACTGCCAAAATCTGGCGATAAACTGGCGATAACATTGTTCAATCCCTAATTTATCTAAAGAAGACTGTGAATGAATCCCCTCAGTTTCTTCCATATTAAAAGCCACATCGGTAAGACCATGATCCCAAAAAAAGTTAAAAATTTCGTCGGGATAGTCGAGAGAATCTTCTGTTAAAACAGCGATGATACTGACATCAATTTCATGTTTTTGCAAGAAAGAAATCCCCCGCATGGTAGCAGCATGACTGCCAGTTCCCTTGCGGTTTTGCCGGTGGATATCGTGAATGAAAGCTGGTCCATCAAGACTGACTCCTACATAAACATCATGCTTTTTAAATAATTCACACCAAGCATCGTTAATATAAGTGGCGTTAGTTTGTACCGAATGACGAAAACAGTAACCCTGCTGATTATATTTCTCGCTAACTTCTGCAATTTTAGCAAAGGCACTTTCATAAAAACTGATGGGAACTGCTAAGGGTTCGCCGGCGTGCCAGCAAATGGTAAAATCATTTTGGAGAAAACGACTACTAAAAACCCTCTGAAAAATCGGCTCGATTAAATCTAAGGATAGGGTATTTTTTAAATGGCGATCGGGTAAATAACAGTAATCACAATTGAGATTACAAAAAGAGGTCGGTTGCACGACTACTAAAGTAATTGGACCACAATCCGACCAATCTATATTTACGGTTTTTTTCATGATTCTATTTTTAATCTTCTCACTTAAGTAGGGAGGCATAATTATTTGTAGGATGGGTCAGCGGTAGCGTAACATAATCGGGCGTTGGGTTTCATGCTTCAACCCAACCTACGTTCATCTTATATTTAATTCCACCCACCCACTTAAGTATGATAACAGATAACTGATTCCGGGAAGTCTATCGGGTGGATCTCACATTTGCAAAAATACCGACAATCAGCAATTATCAGTGACCCTTAAATTATTACAGATATATCAGCTGCTGCCTGTAAGCATCCCACCGAAAAACTAATGCGCGGGGGGTTCGGGGGGTAGAACCCCCCAAAGGCTTGGATTGAGTGGTAAAATCGGAAGTAATGACCAATTTTAGAAGATAGTTTCCCTTTAAAAATCCCAACTCAGTAGATTTACAAAAATGGGATATACCCAGTCTATCTTAATTCTACCTATACTATTTCCTATTCCCTCAATAATAAATAATATAATTGACCCGGAGTATTAATTAAACCAGCCCGCTCGCCAGCATTTTTTCCTGTTCCCATAAAAATATCTACCCTCCCAGCACCTTTAATCGCGCTGCCGGTATCTTGATCGAGAACATAGCGACTCACTAATTTTTTATTAAGATTTTCCTGGGGAATTTCTGTCTCAATTACCGCTAAAGCACCGGGGGGAAAAATACTTTTATCTGTAGCGATCGATCTTTCTGGTAAAACCGGAACTCCAATACTACCAGTGGGAGACGCACCGTGGGTTTCTCGAAAGAAAATAAACCGATTATTGCGGGGAATATAATTCTTTAATTGCTCAGGATTACTTCTGAGAAAATCCAAAACCATTGGTAAAGTTAAACCCTCAGCAGCAAAAATACCATCGGCAATCATTTCTTTTCCCAGACTTGTGTAGGGATGCTCGGTATTGCCATCAAAACCGATGCTCATAATTTGACCATTAGGTAAACGTAATTTTGCCGAACCTTGCACATGAACTAAATAAGCTTCTAAGCGATCTTTTAACCAGACTAATTCGTATCCCGCTAGACGGCTATTTTCCCCTAGTAAACCATCTTTTCCTTCTAATTCTACCCTAGCTGGATGGGGTTTAGACCAGCGAGAAAAGTTAGCAGGTTGGCGATAGAGAGGATATTTATACTCGGCTTTTTTTTGCCGACTTGCTTGATAAATTGGCTCAAAATAACCAGTAAACTTAACATTTCCCTGACTATCATTACCCAAAGAACGATACCAAATAAATTCTTTTTTAATTGCCTTTTGTAGAGCTGCGGGAGTGGTAGAATTCTGCACTAATTGACGAAAACGTACTAAGGAACGCTGCACTCGCTGACGAGTTATTTCAGGAATAGGATAATTTTGATAGGCGCGGATCGCCGCCGAGCTATTCAGATAACGTAAACTATGATCGATCGCTTGTAGTAGGGTTTTTTTATCCGTTAGCAGTCGTTCGTCGTATCCCGTAGATGTTGCCAATTGTGAGATTTCCAAAGGTTCTAGGGGCAAATTTGCGGGGGTGAGGGCAATTAATCCCAAGCTGAGGGGGAGGAGTGCCAAAAGGTGTTTCATGGTGATAGGAGTGGGCAGCTATTGACGCGATTAACAATCAAGAAGGAGCGATTATAAAAGTTGTTTCTTATTTATATCATGAGGATAATTGTTGTCGATAAATTTTAATTTGTTCCAAGCGAGGGCCTACCTTAGAAATGATGGTAAATTCTAAATTTTGGTAATATAATTGTTCTCCCACCCTCGGTATTTTTTGCCAATGATGGAGGATAAAACCGGCTAGGGTTTGGTATTCATCGGCTAAGGGTAAGCTTAAATTTAATGCTTTGTTCACGTCCTCTAAATTCATTTGTGCTTGTACGAGAAAAGTTGATTCATCGAGGAGTTGGTATTCTAATATTCCTGATTGATCACTAGGGGAAAAAGTTCCTAGAATCTCGCCGATTAAATCTTTGAGGGTTAATAAACCGGCTGTTCTGCCAAATTCATCCACAATGATAACCATCTTTAAGGATGATTCCTGCATCACGATCAGTAATTCATTTAAAGGGGTAGTTTCGGGGAAAAAACGCACAGGTTTTAACCAAGGTTTAATCGGAGTTTTTAAATTTAACTGACCTTCGGCAAGGGGTAAGGCTAAATCTTTAAAATCGATCAGACCACGGATATCATCACCGGAATCTCCTGTCACAGGATAACAAGAATAGCCACTGTTAACTACTTGGAGCAATAATTCCTCAAAAGTTGCAGTCGAGGCAATAGCTATTAAACGGTTATAGGGAACCATGATTTCCGCAGCAGTGATTTCGCCAAACTGGAAAACATTGTTTAAGATTTTCCTTTCCGCTGCTTCTAATCCCGTTAATTCCCCTTCCATGCTGATAATTAATTGTAATTCCTCGCAAGTTACCCGACTAGAACGCTGTAGATCCACTTCGGGAATACGGGTTAAAACCAATAAAAAACGGGTTGATTGGTTGAGAATACCGATAAAAGGCTTAAAAATCCGGGAAATAACGCCAATAGGTGCCGCTAATAATCGCGCCATCGGTTCGGCATAAATTAAAGCTAGGGATTTGGGATAAAGTTCCCCAAAAACTATCTGGAGATAGGCAACAATTAAAAAAGCTAGACAAAGAGAGAAACCATGGGAGAGAAGATTTTGCCAGTTCAAAGAAAAGGGTAAAAAACTTAGTAATTTCTTCACAAAAACGGTCATGGTACTCTCCCCGATCCAACCTAAAGCTAAGCTAGAAAGGGTGATGCCTAATTGGGTAGTGGAAAGTAAGCGATCGAGACTTCTTTGTAGAGATTGTACCGTCTGCGCTGGCACATCTCCCGCAGCCACTAGCTGACTGATGCGGGTACGACGAACCGACACAAGCGAAAATTCCGCCGCTACGAAAAAAGCATTGAGGACGATTAGTAAAAAGACTAAAATTAAACGAGTCAATAAATCCTGATTATCCATAGCGAAAAGGCAAAATTAGCCTTTTTTAAAGCCTATCCTTTGGTTTCGTTCTTTGATTGCGGTTTGTTTTTCTGTTGTTGCATATAAACTCTCACTCTTTTAATTACTTCTTCTTCTTTCACGGGGATAAAAGTTTGATTGCGACCATAACTGGTGCGATCGTTGGTAAACTTTTTAGCGGGGTTGATATCCGGTTGACTGACTCCCTTGAGGGAGGCGATTCCCAATTGATAGGCTACCCAACCGCTACCGAAACCGGCGGCTAACATGGCTACCATCAAAAGGAGTCCTAACTGCAAGGAGGTGCTGATTGCAAATTTTTTCATCTTGGTGGGGCTGAATTCTCACGTTCAGAGTAATTACCGATCTATAATGAGTTAATAGTATAACCCAGGGTTGGCCGAGCGGTTGAGGCAACGAACTCATAATTCGTGCTAGGCAGGTTCAACTCCTGCACCCTGGATAGTTTTGATACTTTACAATACTGATTAGCCTTTCTTTGTCAACTCTTGAGGTTGATGCTTTTCATTTTTGAATTGGCGGAGTTTTCGGGGGACACTCAAAATTCGATGTGACTTTAGCCGAATTGCTGCGCGAGAAAGCCAAGTTTTAGACGGTTAAAATGGGGTGAGATTGACTCACCCTATCAACTTTTATTTATGCCGTGGGAATAAAGCTAAAACACTTGAGTTTGCTTACCTTTTCTTGAGAAGACCCATTGTTCAGCGTTGTATAAAGAATTAATTAGGGTTGATCAAGCTTTTGGCTGGTGATTTGGCTAATATATACCTGTTGGCTGATCTTTACTCCTGATCTGGGGATTGTTCGAAAAGATGCTCTACGATTCGCTTAACTTCTGTACGGATGCCGGTGACTTCGTTGCGGAAAAACTGTAGATCGCTCTCAGCTTGAGTGATAAATTGATTTAAGCACTCGTTGGTTCGTTCAAAACTCCCTGCTATTGTCCTAACCTCACGGGTTAGCTTATATCTTCTCGATTCTGTTGCGTGAGGACAACGATAGCCTGTAGTATGCTCTCGACCCGTTCTAATCTTTCATCCGTCATCGGTTACAATCCCTTTAGCGCTTTTTATCTGTCCCTTGCCAATAGTAGTCGTTAAGGGATTATTTTAATTATGGGGGATCAATCACAACTGTTCTCATTAAGGGTTGTAGAATGGGTTAATATTAGAAACCTAAGCCGTAACGACCACCGATCAACAGTTTCAGGGAAGATGAGGATTATTATGCCTGACGGCGAGAAACTGTTAGCAACTTAAGGGCAAAATCCTCGCCATAAGCAGAACACAAGCGATTGCAAGATTGGCCACACCCCCATAATAATAGAAAAGGTTTTAGTTTTGATTTAATTTTATCTAGAAAACTTTGTTATAAAAAATCTTCAACAAACTATTAGATTCACCTTATTATATTTACTTCTTACTGCTAGGGTTCTTGCCGCACCACCCCCCACTCGTATTAATTATTGTTCTAACACTTTTATCCAAGAAATAACCACCAGATTTGATGGCGAAGCTGATGCAGAAGCAGTTGTGGTTCTAACCAACGGAGTTATTCTGTTTTTCTATGTGAAAATTGATGAAGTTCCAGCTTTACCCGGCGATAAAGTAAAACTCTGTTTAACTCAAGTGCCAGATGATTGTTCACCAGATGATGAACAAGGTAAAATTTACAGTGTGTTAAACTATAGAACTAAACAGTATTTTAAAGCGATGAATTCTTGGCATTACTGTGGGGGTGTTTAATGTTAGTAAGCTTATTTTTTGAAGTTCTATTTAGCCTTAGCCATCTCAAACAAACTAAAGTCTATCAAGAAGCAATAAAAGAAGATAGAGAAGAAGGTCAAAGACGGGAAAAATTACCAGCACAGTTAGATTATATTACCCTCGCTACTTCCTTAGACTTAGACAGGGAAACTAGGCGAGAAGTTTCATAAAACTGCCTAAAAATTTATCGGTAATCGGGCAATTTTATCAAACTAATTCTCTCCGTCCTGATGACTCTTTTTATCTTTGGTTTTGCTATTCGTTTATTGGCTCCGATTGGTTTCTCTGTGATACTTTTAACTATTAGTGCCAAAGGTTTTCGCAATCAGTTAATTTAATCGTTTTTCAATCATTCCAGATGGAAAAAATTAATCTATCCCGGAGTCGTGAATAACGATTAATTGTTAATGCTCTAACCAAAACGACCGCTAACATAATCTCTAGTGGACTCTTGAGCAGGATTTTGAAAGATAACCTCGGTGCGATCATATTCCACTAAATAACCTACTTTACCGCCTTTTGGTGTCGGTTCAGCATTATAAAAAGCCGTTAAATCAGAAACCCGCGACGCTTGTTGCATATTGTGGGTAACAATAACTATAGTATATTGGGTTTTCAATTCGTGAATTAATTCCTCAATTTTTAGGGTAGAAATCGGATCGAGTGCCGCACAGGGTTCATCCATTAAAACAACTTCCGGTTTAACCGCAATAGCGCGAGCAATACATAACCTTTGTTGCTGTCCCCCTGATAAAGCTAAACCACTTTCTTTGAGTTTATCTTTAACATCATCCCAGAGAACGGCTTTTTTTAAAGATTCCTCTACCAATTGATCCATATCACCAGTGTAACCATTTAAGCGCGCCCCAAAAGCGATATTTTCATAGATAGATTTGGGGAAAGGATTCGGTTTCTGAAAAACCATACCGATGCGACTGCGTAACCCGATAGGATTAACGGAATTACCATAAATATCTTGACCGCGAAAGGTAACTTTTCCCTCGATTTTGGCACTTTTAACTAGATCATTCATGCGATTAAAACAGCGCAGAACCGTACTTTTTCCGCAGCCAGAAGGACCGATAAAAGCGATCGCTTTTTTCTCAGGAATATCAAGGTTAACATCACGAACAGCAAGATTAGAACCATAGTAAACGTTTAAGCTTTTGGTTCTCAAAACCGCATCGGTGACAACATCGCTACTGTACATAATCTTTAAAGGAATAGGTGTTGGGTGTTTTTTTCAGTGACCAGTGAACAGTAATCAGTGAAAAGAAAACTCCAAACTTGCCACTTTATACTGATTACTGATAACTGATAACTGATAACTGAATAACTGATTTAGCCAAAACGTCCACTAACATAATCTTTAGTTGCTTGTTCTTGAGGATCACCGAAGATTTTGTTAGTATGATCAAACTCGACTAAATAACCAATTTTGCCACCTTTATCGGTGGGTTCAGCGTTATAAAAAGCCGTTAAATCCGCTACTCTAGTAGCTTGTTGCATATTGTGAGTAACAATAATAATTGTATAACGTTCTTTTAATTCGTGCATTAATTCCTCAACTTTTAAAGTTGAAATTGGATCGAGTGCCGAACAGGGTTCATCCATTAATAATACTTCTGGTTGAGCGGCAATAGTACGAGCAATACATAATCTTTGTTGTTGTCCCCCCGATAGGGAAAAACCGCTTTCTTTCAGTTTATCTTTTACTTCTTCCCAGAGAGCTGCTCGACGCAAGGAAGTTTCTACTAATTCATCTAAATCGCCTTTATAACCATTTAATCGCGCTCCGTAAACCACATTATCATAGATGGATTTGGGAAAGGGATTAGGGCGCTGGAACACCATACCGATACATTTTCTGACTTCGACAGGATCCACCTCTTGAGAGTAAATATCCTGGTTATGATAAAAAACTTTGCCGTCAATACGAAAACCGTGAATTAAATCATTGAGACGATTAAAGCACCTGAGAATGGTACTTTTTCCACAGCCAGAGGGTCCGATAAAAGCGGTGACTCTATTTTTGGGAATATCGATGGAAACGTCCCGCACTGCCCGATAATTACCATAGTAGATATCAGCCTTATCGACCTTTAAAACGGTTCCTGCAGAATGGGGGTTAGAGTTAGTTAGCATAAATCATTTACCTTGAATTTGGCTAATTGAGGAATCAGAAAGATAGGTAGATTTTTACTTAAATATCCCTTTTTGCTTTTCACTTTTTCCCTGACTTAATAGGTTTTCTGGCGAGTGGCTAAACGGGATAAAATGTTAGTTATCAACACCAAAAGCACCAGAATTAAAGCACCAGCCCAAGCTAATTGCTGTTGAGGGGCAAAAGGGGCAGTAGCAAAGTTGAAAACTAAGACCGAAAGGGTGGCAATCGGTTCAAAGACACCCCGAGGCCAAAAGTTAGAGAATAATGCCGTAAAAATTAAGGAGGCGGTTTCTCCGGCAGCCCTAGCAATTGCTAAAGTCACACCGGTTAAAATAGCGGGAACTGCCGCAGGAAGGACGATTTTTAGGACGGTTTGGTAGTTATAGGCCCCTAAACCCATGGCTGCCCAGCGGATGTCCTGGGGAACGATTTTTAAAGCCTCATCGGTGGTTCTAATAATAGTCGGTAACATTAACACCGCTAAACCGATCGAACCGGCTAGGGCAGAAAAGCCTAAAAGGGCTGTTCCTTCGCCAAATAAGGGCGCAACTAACAAACCGAAGGCGAAAACCCCGACAATAATCGAAGGGACACCCGCTAAAACGTTGGTAGCAAAGCGCACACCCTGGGCAAGTTTGTTATCACCGCTAAATTCCGAGAGATAAACCGCCGCTAAAACACCGATGGGAACTGCGATCGCTGTAGAGAGGGCAACGACAATAATTGTCCCTAAAATGGCGTTAGCGATGCCACCTCCTCCTAACCCCGGTGGTGGCGGTAATTTGGTAAAGAGATTGGCGTTTAAACGACCCACCCCTTGCACAAAAACGAAGCCTAGGACGGCAAAGAGGGGGATCACCGTTACGGCTAAACATACAGCCGAGAGAACGGTCATAATTGTCCCCAATAGCGATCGAGGACTACCCGGTTTCTTTTTGAGATTATTGCCTAAATTCACACTATCCATATCAGTTATCAGTAAACAGTAATCAGTTATCAGTAATCAGTTATCAGTAAACAGTAAACAGTGAAAAGTGAAAAGACGGCAGTAAACTGCCATTTGATGATGATCACTTAATACACAATGCTCAATTAAAACTCAAAACTTAAAACTGATAACTGATAACTGACGAAAGATGGCTTAATACTTAGCTTTGACGCGATTAACGATTAATTCTGCGAAGATATTGACTACTAGGGTCAAAACCAAGAGAACAAAACCCGCATACATGAGTGCCGATACTTGCATTCCCGATGCTTCGGCGAATTGGTTAGCCAATAAGGAAGCGATCGTGTTAGCGGGGGCGAGAATAGAGGCACTAATGCGGTTAGAATTGCCGATGATCATCGTTACTGCCATGGTTTCCCCTAAAGCTCGCCCTAAAGCTAACATAATCCCTCCAACAATCCCAGAAAAAGCGGCAGGAATTAAGACCCGAAAAATTGTTTCCCAACGGGTGGCCCCCAAACCTAGAGAAGCTTGTCGCAAATCCGGCGGTAAAGCGGCCAAAGAGTCACGAGAGATAGCGATGATAATCGGCAGGATCATAATTGCTAAAATTACCCCCGCTGGTAACATTCCAGGGCCTCCTAAAGGAGTACTAAACAGAGGAATCCAACCAAAATTAGCATTTAACCAGTTACCAGGGGGTCTAAGGACAGGAATCAGTACAAAAATACCCCATAATCCGTAAACAACACTGGGAATGGCGGCCAAAAGTTGTACGAGAAAAACCAAAATTGTCCGCGCATTTAAGGGAATAAAATCTTCGCTTAAAAAAATCGCTGAACCGATACCGAGGGGAACAGCAATCAGGAGGGCAATTAGAGAACTAACGAGAGTTCCGTAGATAACCGGCAGAACTCCGAATTCTTCCCGACCGCGCACGGGATTCCAAGCGCTACTGGTCAAAAATCCCAGACCAAAGGTTTGAATCGCTGGTAAAGCCCGAATAAAAATAACTAGGGCAATTAGGAGCAAAATTACCCCAATAGCGATGGCAAAGGCGGTGGTTAATCCAACAAAGCCTTTATCGAGGATTTTTTCCGATTCTGGACGTTCTTTAAAAGTTGAGTCGGGCAAAACTGTGGGCGCACTCATGATTAGGGGTTAAATCCAGCTAGTTTGAGGTAGCTAAGGTCGAAATTGACCTTTCTACACTATTGTAACTTTGAATACATTTTTTCGGCGACTAATCCACCCTGATCGTGTAATCAGGATAGATGACATCGGCAGCGGCGGCTACTCGTTCCCGGACGTTTTTCGGTAGGGGAATATAACCAAGGGGAGCTGCTTGTTCTTGTCCTTGATTAAGTCCAAATTCAATCATCGCCTCCATTGCTAAAGCTTTTTGGGGATCGTTGTATTTTTTGTAAACCAACATCCAGGTATAGGTGACAATGGGATAGGAATTTTCCCCCGGCGGATCGACGATAAAAGCGCGTAAATTTTCAGGCAGTTCAACGTTAGCGAGGGTAGCAGCGGCGTTGGTTTCATCGGGAACGACAAATTTACCCGCCTGATTTTGCAGGGCGGCCATGGGCAGGTTATTATTTTTAGCGAAACCGTACTCAATATAACCGATCGAGCCCTGATTTTGTTGAATTAGGGCAGTTACGCCCTCATTGCCTCTACCGCCAAGAAATTTACCTTTTTGGGTCGGCCATTGTACGGCTTTTCCGTCACCGATGCTTTTTTTCCATTCGGGACTAACGGCGCTTAAAAACTTAGTAAAAACTCCCGTTGTTCCGCTACCGTCTGCCCGGTGAACTACGGTAATTTCTTCATCGGGTAGTTTTAAATCGGGGTTATCGGCGGCAATTTTGGCATCGTTCCAACGGGTAATCGTGCCCAAAAAGATGCCCACATATGCTTCCCTACTTAGTTTCAGCCCTTCTACTCCGGGCAAATTATAAGCCATAACGATGCTTCCCGCCGTCATCGGTAGCAGTAAAACCCCGCGGCTAACTCTGGCCATATCTTCGTCAGTCATGGCTACGTCGGAAGCGCCAAAATCGATCGTACCTTGGATAAATTGTTCGACTCCCGCCCCGCTACCAGTAGATTGATAGTTAATTAGCAGTTTAGAAAGTAGTTGATTAATGGTGACAAACCAGTTTTGATATAGGGGTGCAGGAAAAGAAGCGCCCGCACCATTGAGGGCGACCTCTGCTTTTAGGGGAACCTGGACGATTCTATTGCTTCCCTCTCCGCTAGTTCCTGCCTTATCACCGCCACCACAAGCGGTTAAAGTCGCTGTTAAAGTGGCTATGGATAAGGCTATGAGTAAATGGGTTCTGTTCTTGTTGAGCATAGGATTAATTTTGATCCGTAAACTGCCTTGAATCTTACGCTAAAATTTACCACGGCTTGGTAAAGAATAGGTTAAGAAGTGAATAAAAGAACGTAATGTATTGTCAAGAAAATTTTTCTCGATAACTAGACAAAAATCTCAACTTCTTTTACCATTTATTTTGACTAAACATTAGTTTTAAGTCGCGGGTAAAGCCACTAACTTTTCCCGTCTATATAGGAGGTTTCTCCTTCCTTACCATTATAGTGACGTAAAAACAACAAAGAAAAGATTAAGGTTTTTAGCCATCATCCCTCAGCCTTGAATCAGTGGTCAGTTATCAGTTATAGCGGTGTGCAGTCGTATGAGGTACAGTGTCACGAGCCATAAACCATGCCAGGCAAAGCTTAGTTTGTATCTCACTCAAGCGCTTACCGCTATATCAGATGTGAGTTTTCAGTTCACCGATTACCGATTACTGCAAAAAACTCCCCAATCCCTCACTGATAACTGATTACTGCACACTGATAAGTAGGGAGGCACAATTATTTGTTGAATGGGTTAGCGGTAGCGTAACATAATCGGGCGTTGGGTTTCATGCCTCAACCCAACCTACGTTCTGTTTACTGTTCACTGATAACTGAAAAAACTTCCCACTTCCCCACTGATAACTGAAAAGTCTCCCCAATACCCGTTTTTACTTTCTCCTTTTGACACCTATGCTAGAAATTTTTACTCAGCTATCTCGTCCCACCAAAGTAGTCGCAACCATCCTAGGCACTGCTCTACTTTTACCCGCTTGTGCCAATATTAATCCTCAAGACCTAAAACCAATTAAAATTGATGGTTCGAGTACCGTAGCACCAATTACCGACAAAGTTATCGAAGATTTTAAAGCCAATCCTCCCCAAAAAGCTTTGGCTGATGTTAAAGTTGATGCTAATATTTCAGGAACCGGCGGTGGTTTTAGAAAATTTTGTGCGGGAGAAACCGATATTAATAATGCTTCTCGGCCGATTTCTGTGGAAGAATTAAAAGAATGTGATGCTAATAAGGTAAGATTTATCGAACTACCGATCGCTTTTGATGCTTTAACCGTGGTAGTCAATCCCCAAAATAACTGGGTTGATGATATTTCCACCACAGAATTAAGAACTATTTGGGAACCAGCAGCCGAGAATAAAATCAAACGTTGGAATCAAATTAATCCCGCTTGGCCCGACCAACCGATTACCCTTCATGGACCGGGTAAAGACTCTGGAACCTACGATTTTTTTAGTGAGGTAATTAATGGCAAAGATGCCAGTCGTGGGGATTTTAACTTTAGTGAAGATGACCAAGCTTTAGTTAATGCCGTCAGTCAAGACCCCAACGCTTTAGGCTATTTTGGTCATGCTTACTATGAACAAAATCGGGATAAATTAAAAGCTTTGAAAGTTAACGGTATTAAACCAACTCGCAGCAATGTCGAGGATAGCAAATATCAGCCTTTATCTCGTCCTTTGTTTATTTATGTTAATGCCCAAAAAGCCCAAGAGAATCCCGCTTTAGAGAGATTTGTCGAACATTATCTCGATCGAGTTCCTGATTTATTAGATAGTATTGGTTATATTCCCCTACCCGACGAGGCCTATCATTTGGCAAGGGTGCAGTTGCAAAAATTTGAGGTAGGAACGGTTTTTGATGGCCGACCCCAACCCAATTTAACCATCGGGGAATTACTTCGTAAACAAGCTCAATTTGAAGCTAAGTAACGATTCCCATCTGATACTAAATCCGTTGAGTATAGGCTACGTATCAGGAGAGGCACTCCTGCAAGGGGGGTGACTCTTAAATTATTACAGATGTGTCAGCGGCTGCGTGTAAGCATCCCACCGAAAAACTAATGTGCGCCGGGGTTTAGGGGCGGCACTTCGACACGCTCAGTGACCGCGCCACGCCCCCAACGGGAGGTTTGGGTAGGGTTGATTCATGAATCAACCCTACCCATTCCAGCAATTCTCATTTTGAAACGATTTTGCGTTGTTTCAGCGATCTAGAGATTCGTTAAAGAATTTTAACTCCTCTAGGTGCAAGGGTTTTAATGTCATGAAACCTTAAAATGGGAATTGCTCGGAATTAAGTCTTTGGCAATATCAATGACGGCATCTATTGTATCAGCTTCAGCGACAAGTCCTTGTATATCAGGACTGATGGCGACATAGTAATCTTGGCCGTTTTCTTGAAAGCGTTCAATAGTGAGGTTAATTGGGTTTTGCATGGGGAATCCATAGGGTTTAAAGTTTGCCTGTTAGTTTTTGTGATTAATTTGCTAAAGTTTCTTCTTTTCAGGTTTACCACAATGAATTTTCAGTATATCGCTTAAATAACTCATCTTTAGTGATAATCGGAATATTTTCAGTTAAGCTTTGAGCGATTATTAGGCGATCAAAAGGATCTTTATGGTAGTAAGGGAGTCTCTTGAGTTGTTCGAGATGTTCGGCGTTAATAGATAGTATATCAAAGCCGTCACCATAAACATAATTTTGAATTAAATTTGGGAAAGTCGTCTTTAATTCTAATCTGTTAAGGCTGGCTTTGATGGACATTTCCCAAAGACTAGCGATACTTAATCGTTTTTGATATTGATTATTTTCGATCAGAGAACGAGCAGTATCACTAAGATTATTATCACCTTCGATAAACCATAAAAAAGTATGGGTATCCATTAAAATTTTCATGGCATATAGTTCTCAAAGTCTTCGATAGGATCATCAAAATTGTCAAGCATTTTAACGATGCCTTTTGCACTTCCATATTGGGGATTTTTAACATTGGGAGCAAGAGAAATAAGTTGAAAGTCTTAACCTTCATGATTCTGGATAATAACTTGTTCACCTTTTGAGGCAGCTTTAAGGAGGTCAGATAGTTGACTTTGGGCTTCGTTTAAAGTTAGTTTTATCATTCCTTTGTTCAGTTAAATATTGATTGTTGAGATAATAATTTACCTTAATTATTATCTTCTAATGTAGCCTGAATTTGACCTAACAATTCCTCACAATTTTTAACCAAGGGAATACCCAATTCTTGGCATAATTCAAGCGCTTGTTGGCAATAGCTGAGGGCAAGTTCAGGGCGATTAGTTTTATGGGCGATTTCGGCGAGAAACACCAATTCGGATTTGAAGTAGCGCAATGTTTCTAAATTATTAGCGATAGACATCTCTTCGATGTTTACATTGCAAGATGAGTATTACCTGTTTTGGGTCATCAATTTCATAGAGAACTCGATAGTCACCAACACGCAAACGGTATTCATAATCAGAATTTTTTAATTTAACTACACCAGAGGGACGCGGTTCTCTTGATAAATCTTTGATTTTTTCAAGAATACGATTTTTGATGGGATTAGGTAAGTTATCAATCTGTTGTTATACAGATTTAGAGATTTTAATACTATAATCCATTGTGATTTAATCCTTGCTCAAGTATTGTTCAAGGGTCACATAGTCGCCTGATTGATATTCATCCCGAACTTGTTGAAGTTCTGCTAAGGTTTCCTCGTCGTCTTGATAGGAAGTTTCTTCTGCTTGAAAAATTTGTTGTTCTAGTATTTCTAATAATTGTTGTTTTTGCGTTAAGTCAAGGGATTTAATCGCTTCGGTTATAGATTCAAAAGTGATTTGAAGATTGATGGTGGTACTCATGAAATTTCTCCTATTTGGATAAAAAGTTAAATTTTGAGAATCGCTTTAATTTTCATGGTTGGTATAGGTGATCAAGGGTTTCTAATCTCCTTCTAATGTAGCCTGAATTTTGGCGAGGAGTTTCTCACCGTCTTTCCTTAGGGGAATGCCTAGCTCTTGGGAGAATTTAAGGGCTTGTTGGCAGTAGTTAAGAGCGCGATCGCAGTCTTGAGAATTATCCATCATATTTAAACGTTAAGCAAGAGCGAAGCCTGTATATTGACGTATTTTAGGTTCATGAAATCCCAAAACAATATCTTCTTTAGCAATGCCTGCGCTTAGTAATTCTTTGGTGATACCGTCTTCGGTGTTGTCACATTGTACCCAAATTTTCTCGTTAATAATTTCTAAATGAATCAGACAATCATGATAACGCTGATTCTGTTGCCAACCTTCTGAAATAACGAGATATTGATCATTCTGAGGATCAAAAGCTAGACGATTTTGAATGTCCGCATTGTTATAAATAATTTGGCTATAGGGGACAAGAATCTGATGAATAATTTCGCGGTAATGGTTTAGTTTATCCATTGGGTGATTACCTCATTGTCAGGGTTAAAGATAATTAGTTTTAGTGTTTTTTCTTCGAGGATTATCTGACCAATTTCTTGATGAAATAAGCTGTTGAAAGTTTTTTCCCGGATAGCAAGATAAAGAGTTCTATCTAAAAGTTGGCGAAAGTTTTATCTTAGACTGAGACTAATTCAGGTTCACTGATCAGCCGTAGAAGTTTTGAGTGATCAACGGTTTCCATCGCAAAGGTTTGACCGTTTTGATCGGTAAAATCAATCAGAAAAGCTTGCTGATTAAAAGACATTAAAACAGTTCCCATTTGTCCGCGACGCAGAAGGATGGGCTGATGGGTCGTTTTGTGAGTAGCCGTAACATCTTCCGTTAGGGCAACGAGGTCGTATTCTTGAATGGTATTCATCATGGGCTAGTTAATTAATGGGATAGACATTAGTAAGACGAGGAAAATTTTCAGTTATTTGGACAATCCAGCAACTTAAAATTAAGGATTCTCCGATGTCGGTACAGAGGTTAAATTTCAGATCATAGTGAGTGCCATATTGATCGATTTTATAAAGTTCGGCTTCTCCTTCCATTACTGCTTTTTTAAGAGCATTTTCTAGAATTTCTTTATTAGCTAAGGTAATCCCTAATCTTTGTTTGAAAAGCAAGGCTTTATGTTTTCCTTTTGAATGCTCAGGATTGAGGCAGTAACGTTCAAGTTTGTCTCCTAGGTTGGCTTGATCGGCATTGGGAAGTTTCATTTTATTTGTTGGCTTCTCCTAAGTTTTCCTGAATTTGCCCTAACAGTTCCTCACAGTCTTTAACCAAGGGAATACCCAATTCTTGGCATAATTCAGAGGTGTTTACCGATTTTTCCAGTTTAAGATCACTTCGATTAGGTTGGGTTGGTTGGGGGAGAAGGTTTGTAGGTTAGCAATGGGGTTTTCGGTAATCCATGCGGTGGGAATAGTCGGGTTAAGTTGTTGACAGAGGGATAAAAGGGTTTCGCTAGGGTTACTTTCTCCGAAAATGAGAGTTAATTGGGGATTTTGGTCGATTAGAGGGATAAGATGACGTTTGAGTTGGGGGATGTTGTTGGCTTCCGGGATGGGGTATTGTTGCAGTCTGTGGTAGATAAGATTACAGAGTTCTTGGCTAAGTTCAGATGTATTATAGTGGTTGAGGGTTTCGGGGTTAAGGTAAAGGTACTCAGGGGGGAGTAAGTGGGGGTGTCACCGATGGGGGTGGTTTCTGGGTTGGTGGGAGCGTGCCATGCTTGGTAAAATTCGGGATAAGATAGGGTTTGGGCGCATTTCCAGAGGATTTGGTAGCTATATCGTTAAAAAGAACGGTTTTGTTGTCTTCGATAATGCTTGGTGCGATCGCTGGTTTCAATGTTTACAGGATTTTACCCAAGCAACCCCCGTTATCCAAACTAACGGAGAGATTATCTATCCTATCCAAGCAAATCCTGACGCTATGGGAAAAAGTGACGCACAATCCCCCGGAATTGGGCTTTTACCTCATACAGAATGGTCCTACAAAGCTATCCCTCCTAAATACCTCTGTTTGCGCTGTAAAACTCTGGATCGTTGGGGTGGGGGTGCAACGACTTTGGTTAAGTTTGATGACTTATTGCGTCATTTTACCCTTGAGGAACAACATTTTATGGCGGCTCAACCTCAATATTTTATGTCCAAAGACGGCAAAGAAAGCTGTTTTGCACCAATTTGGCAACGAGATGCCGAAATCACCCGCTTTAGCTATAATGTGCTGATTTATCGGGAATTTAGCCCCGATCTTAATAAACCGGTCGCTTCCGGTCTAAATCCCCGTTTAATGGCTTTATGTGATAAATTTCTGGTACTGTTTGAAGCCTATCAGGTTCCGCTCTATTTAAAAGCAGGACAAATATTGATCATAGATAATTATACTTGTCTCCATTCTCGCCAATCTTACATTGACCCCAATCGCTCTCTTGAACGGGTAATGTTCGATGTTCCCTAACGGGAAATCGGGGTTAACTACCGGCTTTATAAGTAATGGCGGGAAGCGGATTTGAACCACTGACCTTCGGGTTATGAGCCCGACGAGCTACCAGACTGCTCTATCCCGCGTTGCTTTATTTAGTATAGGACTAAATCTCGGTAAATGCCAAGGAGTTTGTAATATTCCTTTACATTTACCGTCCGACCAGAGGTTAATACTTACGTTCCACGGGGGTGAAATCCTGAATCACCACGGGCATATAGTCGATATCGATGCGGTCGGGGGAATAATAGGCAAGGGTATGCTGAAGGAAATTTTGGTCATCCCGTTGGGGAAAATCTTCGCGGGAGTGGGCCCCTCGGCTTTCTTGACGATTGAGGGCAGAGGTAAGGATAATTTCCCCCACCACCATGAGACTTTGTAATTCCCAGGCCTCGATTAGTTCCGTATTCCAGCAATCCCCCCTATCATCGAGGTAAATCTGCTCGTATTTGCGCTTTAACTCGCCGATTTGTTTAATTCCCTCGCGCATAGTCGCTTCGCTGCGAAAAACGCCGCAATGTTGGGTCATACAGTCTTGGAATTGCTGACGTAGTTGACCGATGCGAATCGTGCCTTTTTTGGTCAATAGAGCGGTGATTTCCTCTTTCGCATCCTGAAGGTAAATATCGGGATTAAAGACGGGAAAAGCGCGTTTTTCGACGTATTTAGCGATCGATTTGCCGGTTCTTCTCCCATAGACCACACATTCTAACAGGGAATTACTGCCCAAACGATTGGCCCCGTGAACGGAGACACAGGAACATTCCCCGGCGGAGAAAAAGCCCTCGCTGAGGGTATCGGCACCTAAGCGAACGCGACCATCGGTATTAACGGGAATGCCGCCCATACAATAGTGAACTGTAGGACGTACAGGCATCGGTTCCTCTACCGCATCGACACCGACGAGACGGTGGGCCTCCTCCCAACAGAAGGGAATGCGACTCATAATTTTTTCCCGGCCTAAATGACGTAAATCCAGATAGACAAAGGGACCCCCGGCGCTACCGTCCAGATTTACCCCCCGGCCGGCGCGAATTTCTAGGGTAATGGCCCGGGAAGTGATGTCCCGGGGAGCCAATTCCATGCGCGAGGGGGCGTAGTCTTCCATAAAACGACGACCTTCGCTATTGATTAAATAAGCACCTTCACCCCGGACCGCTTCCGAGATTAAAACACCGACGGGATAGAGTCCAGTGGGGTGAAATTGGACAAATTCCATGTCTTCTAGGGGAATACCCGCTTTTGCCGATAAAGCTAAACCGTCTCCCGTACAGGCGAAATCGTTGGAGGTGGTGTTATAAACGCGACCATAGCCCCCCGTCCCGAACATAATTGCTTTTGCCCGGAGGATTTCTAACTGTCCGGTGGCGATTTGGTACATAACTACTCCTTTAGCTGTACCTTCTTCGAGGATAAGACGCAAAACGTACCATTCATCGTAGATTTTTACCTGATTACGGCCTAAATTGCTGACTAATTCGTGCAGCATGGCGTGACCGGTTTTATCGGCGGCGTAACAGGCACGGTTATGGCTGTGACCGCCAAAGGCTCTTTGGGCAATGCGTCCATCTTCGAGACGGGAGAATAACACGCCTAGATGTTCCAATTCAATGATAACTTCGGGGGCTTCTTGGGTGAGGATATCCACCGCATCCTGGTCAGCCAGAAAATCGGACCCTTTGACAGTATCGTAGGCGTGGGCCTTGGGATTATCTTTGGGGTCAACGTTTTGCAGGGCGGCGGCGATACCTCCCTGGGCAGCGACGGAGTGGGAACGAATCGGGTGGGTTTTGGCAACGACAGCAACATCGATAGTCGGGTTGAGGCGTTTGATTTCTAAGGCGGCGCGGCATCCTGCTAACCCACCGCCCACTATAACGACATCGTGTTCTTTCATGGCTGATTTTCCTACGGGCTTCTGTTTCTATGGTGGGGTGAGAACTGCTCAGAAGTCAGTTTTTGTAACCGAGACTTTATATTTCACGAGACAGGAGATAGGAGACAGCAGACAGGTTTTAGGTGTTGGGGTGGTCACTGCGTGCGCGTTGCGGGGGGTGTTGGGGTTTTAGTTCAATTTCCCCACTTCCCCACTTCCCCACTTCCCCACTTCCCCACACCCCAAAAAAAGAACCCGCAGCAGTTAACCGCGAGTTATTTTTGCTTAAAATCGGATAATTACTGAACGGTAATCGTTCCAACCATACCGGCGCCGCGATGGGGTTCGCAGTAGTAGGTGTAAGTACCAGGTTCGCTGAAAGTGCTTTCAAAGGACTCACCGGCGGAAAAAGCCAAGCTTTTATGGGATAATCTGCTGGCTTGGGCTTCGGGAACTTTGGTACTATCGAAAACGATGTTATGGGGAGAAAGTTTGTTATTAACCCATTTCACCGTATCTCCTGCTTTAATGGTGAGGGTGGGGGGATCAAATTTTAGTGTGCCTGCATCACCGCCCATCTTAACCGTGAAGGTTTCCGCAGCAACGGCGGTAGTGTTGAAGAAGAAGCTAGAGACGACTAGCACCACGGTAGCGACCAATAAACCTAATTTTTTCATGCTTGTTAATCCTTTACGCGAGGGAAGATGACAAGTTTGACAGCCTGTCTTTTGACAAAAAAGTAAAAGTTTGCTTTTGACTGTCCCATGAATTAATTCTACACCAAGTTTGACAGCTTGTCTTTTGACAAGAAAACCGTTTTTTTCTGACCATGGTTGGGGAGTTTCTTGAGAAATAGAGGAGAACCTATCGTGAAAAGACTATTAATTTCCCTGTGCTTGCTCTTGGCTGTGGTTACTTTCGGTATGGCTCGTCCCGCTTTAGCTGATGGGGCTTCGATTTTCAGTGCTAACTGTGCTTCCTGCCACATGGGGGGTAAAAACGTGGTTAATGCCGCTAAGACCCTGAAAAAGGAAGATTTAGTTAAGTACGGCAAAGATTCCGTTGAAGCTCTCGTTACCCAAGTTACCAAAGGTATGGGGGCAATGCCCGCTTTCGGTGGTCGTCTCAGCGCTGAAGATATCGAAACTGTAGCTAATTATGTCCTCGCTCAAGCGGAAAAAGGCTGGTAAAAGTTAGTTATCGGTGGCGAGTTATCGGTTATCAGTCTGGTAAGAATTGTAGCGATCGAAATTCTTGGGTCATTTGCTGGCTTAAAATAGCTAATGGTTCATCTCGGGGCAAGGTTGTGAAATTGCGATCGTTTTTCTATATTTTAGGTGCGACGGTAATCATTCTCCTAGGAGTCGCTACAGCCAGTTTTGCTTGGATTCTCGCCGATAGTCCGCTGTCTTTGCTCAAAGGAGGGGTGCTGCGGGAACCGACGGCGGCGGTTTTTGTGCCGAAACAAGCCCCGGTTATGGTATCCTTGCTGGTCAATCCCGAACGTTTAGAGTCTTTTGGCCAATTAATCGCTACACCGGCTAATCGACGACGTTCCCACCAAGAAATTAAGGATTTAGAAAAAAGTCTGCTCGGTAAAACGGGATTGAATTATCAAAAGGAAATCAAACCCTGGTTAGGGGAGGAAATTACCCTCGCTGTTACTTCCCTAGATTTCGATCGCGATACCGATAATGGTATCCAACCGGGTTATCTTTTGGCAATTCAAAGTAAAAATAGTGAAAGTGCTAAGGAATTTCTGCAAGCTTCCTACTCAAAACAGGCGGTTTCGGGCAAATTTGACCTGGTTTTTGAACCCTACAAGGGAGTTAACCTGATTTATCAACGTCCCTTGACTGCGGGAAATAATAATCGTTTTCTCGCTAGTGCCGTGGTGGGTGATACGGTGCTTTTTGCCAATAATATCAAGGTTTTGCGCGAGGCACTTAATAACGTGCAGGTACCGGATTTAAACCTAAAAAATAGCCCCGATTACCAAGAAGCCATAAAAAATATCACTGAACCGCGTATAGCTATTGTTTACGGCAATTTACCCACGTTATCGGCTTGGATCGCCAATCAACCCGTCCCGGAGAGTCCCGAAGCGAAACAACGATTGGCCACGGCTTTTACCATCAAATCTAGGGGAATAGTCGCTCAAACCGCCTTAATTGGGGTCTTAGGACAGGATAATCAAGCTCCAATTTTATCTAGTCCTGTGGGAGCATTATCTTTCATCAGCGAAAATAGCCTTTTAGTCGCCGCTAGTCGGGATTTAAATCGTTTTTGGACTCAGGTAGAGGAGGGGTTAGAAGCAGATAGTCCCCTACAGGAATTAATAACACAGGTCTTAAACCGTTTCCAATCGCCTTTAGGTTTAAATTTACCTGAAGACGTTTTTAGCTGGGTTAGAGGCGAATATAGCCTTGCTCTAGTGCCTAACTCAAGAGGGATGGAACCTGATAGTGTTTTTGTAGGGGAACGGGTGACAGGGGTGGATGTGGACAGTGCGATCGAGCATTTGGACGAGTTGGCCCGCAGTCGCGGCTATAATGTGGTTAATCTGCCTTTACTCGATCGAACAGTGACAGCTTGGACAAAGTTAACTACGGCAGCCCCCGGAGGAAAAGCGCAACTAGAGACGATCGTGACGGGAGTGCATACGAGAGTCGATAATTATGAAATTATCGCTAGTTCTGTGGAAGCGATGGGTTTAGCTTTATCGGCACAGAAAAACCCGATTTTAAGCAGTGGTAACTTTCAACAGGCAATTACTGCGTTACCTGCGGAAAATGATGGTTATTTTTACATCGATTGGCGACAATTACAGCCAGTTATCGAGGCAAAATTCCCAATCGTGCGGGTGTTAGAATTGTCGATTAAGCCTTTATTTAATAATCTGCGTTCTCTTACTATTAGCAGCCAAGGTAGTGAAAATTCTGTGCGTCGGGGAACGATTTTCTTTAATCTGGGAGTGAAGTCTTAATCAGTTATCAATTACTGAAGGTAAGAGACAACCTCCCAACCCCTCGACATCGGGGGGCAAAAAAAGGGGGACGGGAGAGGGGAGTCTGATTGACTGGTATCATTGGAAATACCCACGCTGATCACAAAATTGGCTAATTGTCAATAGTTTTTGAGATGCGCTCACCCGGTGAGATTTTTCTAGCTTTTTCGGGAATAATAAAGATAATCACCTCAATCTCTAATTTTTCTGCTATGTCTCGTCTCCTCATCCAGCAATACTATAGGGAAGTCGATAAAATTATTCAATTTGGAGGCAGTAAAAAAGAAACTTCTTTAAGGGTTGCTTTTCAGAATCTTTTAAATGAATACTGTAAAACCCGTGATTTTTTATTAATTCCGGAATTAGATTATCGCAACAAGTCAGGAAAGTTAGTTTATCCCGATGGTACAGTCAAAGATGCTTTAAGATTAGACTGGGGTTACTGGGAAAGTAAGGACGAAAAGGATAATTTGGACAAAGAAATCGAGTATAAAATTCAAACTAAAGGTTATCCTGACGATAATATTATCTTTGAGGATTCCCAGACAGCAGTTTTGATCCAATCGGGGACGGAAATTCTGCGGATTCCTGTGCGAGATGCAGACGCTTTAGATAATTTACTCAATACTTTTATTAATTATATTCGTCCAGAGGTTAAAGATTTTCGAGAAGCGCTCGAATCTTTTAAGGAAGACTTACCGACTATTTTAATCGCTTTGCGGGAATTAATCAATCAACAGTCCCAAGCTAACCCCAAATTTAGACAAGCGCGAGATAGTTTTTTAGCAGTTTGTCGGGATTCCATTAATCCAGATGTGAGTTTAGAGGATGTGCGCGAGATGATGATTCAGCATATTCTCACGGAAGATATTTTTATCAATATTTTTAATGAATCCCAGTTTCATCGGGAAAATAATATCGCTAATCAACTGCAAAAAGTCATCGAAACTTTTTTCACTGGCAATATCAAACGCAATACCCTCAGCACTATTGAACGATATTATGCAGTTATTCGTCGCACGGCTGCCAGTATCTACAATCATCAGGAAAAACAAAAATTTCTTAAGGCAGTTTACGAGAACTTTTATAAAGCGTATAATCCTAAAGCTGCTGATCGATTAGGGATTGTCTATACTCCCAGTGAAATTGTCAAATTTATGATCGAGAGTGTCGATTATCTGACTCATAAACACTTTGGTAAACTTTTAGCAGATCCGGGGGTGGAAATTCTTGATCCTGCTACGGGTACAGGTACTTTTATCACTGAGTTAATCGAGTATTTACCTAAGGACAAATTAGCCTATAAATATCAAAATGAGATTCACTGTAATGAAGTGGCTATTCTTCCTTACTATATCGCTAATCTGAATATAGAATTTACCTACAAGCAAAAGATGGGGGAATATCTAGAGTTTAACAATATCTGTTTTGTTGATACTTTGGATCACACGTCCTTTGAGAAAAAACAGATGGATCTATTCGCTATGTCCGCAGAGAACACCGCAAGGATTAAACGACAAAATGATCGCACTATATCGGTTATTATTGGTAATCCTCCCTATAATGCTAAACAGGAAAATTTTAACCAAAATAATGCTAACAGAAAATACACGGCGATCGATAATCGTATCAAAGATACTTATATTCGTTACGGTAAGGCACAAAATCAAAATGTTCTCTATGATATGTACACCAGATTTATCCGTTGGGGAATGGATAGATTAAGTAACAATGGTATCTTAGCTTTTGTGACTAATTCCTCTTTTCTTGATGCAATTACCTATGATGGTTTTAGAAAGGTAATTACCGATGAGTTTAGCGAAATATATCTAATTGATTTGGGTGGGAATGTTCGCAAAAATCCCAAAATAGCAGGAACAACTCACAACGTTTTTGGAATTCAAACTGGTGTCGCTATTAGTTTAATGGTAAAACGAGATAATAATAGTTTACCGTGTCAGATTTATTATCTGCGTCGTCATGAAGATGAGTTAGCTATCGATAAGTTACAGTTTTTGGGACAAAGTAAACTCAGTCAATTATCTTTTCAGCATATCCAACCAGACAAAAAAAACAACTGGATTAACCAAGCAGATAATGACTTTGATGATTTATTGCCTTTAGTTGATAAGGATGTTAAAAGTGGTAAGTCAGAAGAAGCGATATTTAAGTTGTTTTCGAGAGGTGTTTCAACACAAAAAGATGAATGGGTTTATGATTTTGATCGAAAGTCTTTAGAAACAAAGATAAAATTTTTTATCGATATTTATTCAGCAACTCTCAAAGATGAAAATTATTCTAATCAAGATGCGATTAAATGGGATCGAGAACTAACAAAGTATTTAGACAGAAGAATAGAAAAATCTTTTGATTATCAAAGCATAGTTCAAAGTTTATATCGTCCTTATACCAAACAGTATTTTTACTTTGATAAACATTTTAACGGAATGATCTATCAATGGTTAGACATTTATAACTCTACTGAGTCCGATCACAGATTTATCGCTTTTTCAGCATTAGGTAATAGTAAATCATTTCATTGTTTAGCAAGTAAATTAATTATTGATTTACATCTCACAGGAGACTCCCAATGTTTACCCTTATACCGCTACGATAAAGAAGGGAATCGGGTAGATAATATAACCGATTGGGGATTAAAAAAAATTCAGGATCATTACCAAGATAAGCACATCAGCAAAGAAGACATATTTAACTATACCTATGCAGTCCTTCATTATCCAGCATATCGCAGTAAATACGAATTAAATCTTAAGCGAGAATTTCCTCGTATTCCCTTGTATGAAAACTTCCCACAATGGGTAAACTGGGGAGAAAAATTAATCCATCTGCATATCAACTATGAAACCGTCAATCCCTATCCGTTAACCCGCGTTGATATTCCCTCTAGCAAAGATAACCCCACCCCAAAACTGAAAGCAGATAAACCCACAGGAAAAATAATTCTTGATGATGTCACCACCCTCGAAAAAATCCCCGCAACTGCTTGGGAATATAAACTCGGTAATCGTTGCGCGTTAGAATGGGTATTGGATCAATACAAAGAAAAGAAACCCAAAGATAAAACCATCGCTGAGAAATTTAATAGTTATCGTTTTGTAAATTATAAAGACAAAGTTATTGACTTATTGACTCGTTTGTGTACTGTTAGTGTTGAGACAATGGCAATTATCGAGGAGATGGAAAACCTCAGATGACTTTTTGTTGGGTTTCATGCTTCAACCCAACCTACGTTCATCTTATATTTAATTCCACCTACCTACTTAGGACAATTCCTTGGCAAAATTAAAGTCGATCCCGTGTTTTTTGATATTGATGTTGTTCTTTCGAGCATCTCACTCAATGTTGGCTTGGTTTGGTGTTAAAATTGGGTTAGGTCTGTCTTAATTAATAAAACTTAGCAAGACAATGAATACTTCGACTACTTTTCAAGAAATCGCCTTTCATAAAGCAGCAGAAGTAATGGAAATGGATACAGAAATGTTCTTGAAAATTTTAGAATTAATGGGAATCGATTTTTCTTATCTTACTACGGAAGACATAGATAGAGAAAAAAATTGGTAATCTCTAGGAAAAATGTTTTCAATTCTTCTCCTTTACTCTTTTTATCTCGGTTAGGATTTTTAGAAAAATTCCTAGATTCTAATGATAACTTTTATTTGTCTGTAACCGTACAACAAGAAATTAATGCCAAACAAGATCAATCTTCAGAGACTCTTAATAAGCTGATCGATCAACAAAAATTAACCATGCTAAATATTCAATTAATCTCTCTAGCAAATAGTTTAAATGAACGTTTAGGGAAAGGTGAATCTGATGCCATCACTTTAGGAATAGAATTACAAACCGATTATATCATCCTTGATGACTTTGCCGCAAGAAAAGAAGCAATAAGTTTAGGATTGAATGTTAAAGGAACTTTAGCGGTTATTCGTAAACTTCTCAAAGAAGAGAAGATAGAAATTGTTGACTATCCCCCCTCTGTTTGAACAGGGGAGTGGCTAATTCGGGATAACCAGCCTCAATTAAAGCCTGATCTCTGATGCGACAGGAATCGCATAAACCGCAGGGTTCAACTTCTCCTTGATAACAAGACCAAGTATCAGCAATGGGAACCCCTAAACTAACAGCACGACGGACTATATCTACCTTACTATCCATCACCAAAGGGGCAATTAATTGGGGTGCTTTCCCTTCTAAACCGGCTTTCGATGATAAATTAGCTAAAGTTTGAAAGGCCTCTAAATACTGGGGACGACAATCGGGATAACCAGAATAATCCACCGCATTAATCCCTAAATATATCGCCTCCGCTTCCCTTGCTTCCGCTAAAGAAAGAGCGATCGAAATAAAAACCGTATTTCTCCCCGGCACATAGGTAATCGGGATAATATTAGGGTTAATTCCCTCTTGGGGAATAGCAATAGATTGATCCGTTAAAGCGGAACCTCCCCATAAAGATAGATTGACTTCGAGCAGATGATGTTCTTTAATTTCGAGGAAATTAGCAATTTTTTTGGCCGCCGCTAATTCTCGCTCGTGTCTTTGTCCATAACGAAAGGAAAGGGCAATTAATTGATAGCCAGCAGCTGAAGCGATCGCTGCTGTTGTCGCTGAATCTAATCCCCCAGAAAGTAAAATAATCGCCTTTTTTGTCATTATCCTAATGTCACCTGTACTTGTTGATAATTAGCTACTAAGATAAATTGTTTGAGCTACTGCAAATCTCACAAAATCTCCTGAATTGCCTCCCCTGCAAAAACGGGAATTTCGTATTTCTGACCATTAATTATTACTCTGCCTGCTCTCCCAGGTTTGGTGGGTAAAATGTATTCTAAGATACAGTCTTGCGGGCGAGTGAGTGAAACGAACCACAGAGACACAAAGGACACAAAGATTGATCGCTACTATATAAGTTAAACTTATCACACAAAGTCGAGAAGACTCCTCTGCCTAAATAGGGTTTGCTTAATATAGGATTGGGAACTTCAAAAACCTTGCATTATCCTCTGTGTAGTATAAAAACTGGTACAAAAAAGAAGTCAACAAAGCCTGAAACTCCTGCCGACCGCCTAACCCCAGTCTAGACCTTTTTCAGCAAACCCTAGACAAGTATTTTGACTCACGCCTCTCCCTTTTTTGAGACATTGTGACACTTAGGGTGCGGAATGTGGGATACAAATGCTCAAACTCCCCCACTTCCCCATCTCCCTACACCCCACTTCCTTCTCTAGACACATAAAAAAGCGTTAAGTTTGACTTTAACGCTCGTTTTTTCCATTACTTTTGATTAATGGCAGTGACTATCTCTTGCGACGAGCAAAGGCGCCAATACCAGCAAAGGCTAAGATACCCAAGATAGCAGAAGGTTCGGGAACACTTGTTGATACAAAAGCGGGAGGTGTACCGAAGGTGAAAGTATTAGTACCTTGACCCACACCTGAAGAAGCAATCGATAGACTGACTGTGGCAGCAGAAGTTGAGAAGGAGCCGCCACTATCTGCGAAACTTCCCAAAAAAGCAATATTTAAACCAGTGATAGTCTGGCTGGTGACTATACCAGAACTAGCAGTGAAAGTATAGCGGTTTGCAGGGGATGTACCAGAACCAAAACCAGTAGTGGAAGCGAAGTTAAGGGTGATGCCTTCAGTGCTATTACCCGCACCAGCGCCAGTGAAATCTAGAATGGTACCACCACCAGTAAATGTCACGCCGAACCCCGCCCCGACAGCAAAAGTAGCTCCAGTCGGACCATTACCGGCGCTGAAGTTGTTAGGAGCGGAGGTGCCGCCGAAAGGGGTATAGGTAGTGGGAACGTCGGTCACTACTCCTGATAACGTGCTAAAGGTGATGGAGGTAGCTGTACTGAGATCACCAGTGAACGTTACACCGCCCGTGGTAGCACCAAAGGTGGCATTAGCAGTAGTTTGAGCCTGAACGATACCGCCGAAGCCGAAAGCTGCAACGCTGCCAGCGATGGCAAGAACGCCCGTGGTTAATTGTCTAGAGATGTTTGTGATCATTTTGATTTCTAGTTAGTAATAGGGCAAAAGTTGAAAAACAGAGATTGCACACTAACGGATACAACAATGTTGTTTAATCCGACCATGATACAGTACCTATCTAAATACTGAGGATAACCGTTCAGGGGGGAGGTGTCAAGCAGCCAGCAATTCTCAGTTTTAGACACAGCAAGCCTTTTAGGGATTTAAAGAACATTTTAAAGGGGGATTTTTGAGGCAACTTTGGGTGTACTATCACGTCAAAAGCCCAAAGACTCGTGAAATGAAATTCGCCATCCTATTGAATTTTACCCCGTATTATGCGAACTAACTCCCAAAAGCCTTGCTAAAGGGCAAATTTAGGATTGCTGTCAAGCAGCCAGTAGCATTGACTCTGTGGAAGCACTCTCCTGGGGCAGGAGAGAGGGAGGAGAATTCTCTCCCCTAGAGGCGCGAAGGGTTCCTCAGTCATGAATTCCAAGACATTCCGGTTTTGAGAACGCAGACTCGTCACTACTGTCAGCATCCGCGCCACAAACACACTACCCGCCTGGCTTTGAGAACCAAAGCTAGTCCGCCGCCACAGTACCGCCGGACGAATTGCTCTCTCAGCGGCATTGTTCGTCGGCTCCAGTCCCTCTACCGTGACAAACAGCCACAGGGCTGGCTCCACTTTCAGCGGTTGTCGGCAGATGCGGACGGTTTTCGCCAAAGGAGTCTTTTCTTTGAAGCCAATCTGATACGCCGCTCCCTGCCCTTTGCAAACTGCTCACCCGCGCTTAAATCGGTGACATAATAACTGAAACTCCCTGCGACTGAGGGTTCCATCTCGCACTCGCTGCCAGAGGCGAAATAACTTTTTCTGCTGAGCCAGTAAGTCTCGTCCCAGTTGACGGGAGACTCCACTGCGTTCAGAGATTTTGGTGAACTCCCGCTTCAGATGCGCCCAACACAGTTGTCTTTGGTCAACATCGACCCAATTGTAAGCATTATAGCGGGCTGGCGAAGCCAGTGCCTACGGCAGCACTGTTGAGAATCTCGCCAAAGTTCTCTCCCAATAACCCTTGAGCCGCTGCTGTCGAGCGCGACAACCCCACACAGAAGAAGCTGACCAGGGGGGTGACGGCTACCCACAACCAGGCTCTCTTGGACTGGGGATTGTCCCCATCGGCATTTCCTTGTCCAAAACCGGTCTCATCGGCTCCCACTATGGGCGCAGCTTGGATGTAGGCTTTGACTTCCTCTAGTGAGGCTGAGACCGCCTCACTAGCTTCTTTTCTCAGACGGTTGACTGTCCCCAAAGACATTTTCACCCCAAACAAGTCCGACATCGCCGAAACCACCATCCGATGGGAATGACGGTACATCCCGCTCAGCACTGAGACGATGGCTAGGACTGTTTCGCCATAGCCACTGGCTTCTACCGCTTCAGGTAGAGTGGCTGGACTTGTCTGTCCGCAGCGAGTGCAAGTTAGTTGGTGCGGGTGATGCTCCGCGATTTGGAGCTTAATCGGGGGAATTTCTACTACTTGATGGCGGTAGGGGTTGGAGTCCACTCCTTGTAGGGGTTCGCCACAACAGTTGCAAGTTTTAGGATAGTGGTTGATGACGCTATCACACCCTTCGACTGGATACAAACGACGACTATGGCCTGCGTGTTCTGGTTGCCCCCCTCGCTTTTTTCCCGTTGGCTTTTTTTCTCCGTCTTCTCGACGTTGGGAGGGTCTGAAGCGGTTGGGCTATGGGAGTTCTGGGGAGTTACGATTGACTTTCTCGGTTATCTACTCGTTAGCTCCTTGTAATTCTTTGAGGTGTTGCTCTAGTTGCTCTATCTTCAAACCTAACTGCACTACTAGCTGTCTGACGCTGGCGGTCGTCCTCTCCCAATCCTCTGCGCCAATTCCTGACATCTCTAGTAGCTGCTTCTCATCCATGTCTCTTAGATTACCAGATTTCGTCCCCCCCTGAACGGTTACAAATTATATTTAGATTTGTTGTTTTAAGCAAGAACATAAAACCGTAGGGGCGAACCGCGTTCCCCCAGAGCCAATTATTAACCCACCACCAATTTCTGGAAGGTTTCTAGCTTTTGATCGAAACCTTTTTCGAGATTATCTAGCTTTTGATCAACATCTTTCTGGAAGGTTTCTAGCTTTTGATCAACACTTTGAATACTATCTTTGATTTCCTTAAGGACAGATTCGAGGGGATAGTTAACGATTTCTGCTGTCATTGCGGTTAACTCCTATCAGTGGAGAGATAATGTAATTATCGATAAAAATCCTCTTAATTTTCCACTTCATTTTTTTCGGAAAATCCCGCCTCATCTTCCAATTTATCGCTGATTTCTGGCAGTTTTAGCAATATTCCAGCGAATAACCAATAGTAAACAGAAACAGGCTCGACGGAGAGAGGATAATAGTAGGGATTATAGCTAATAAAAAGTATAAAAATCCAGATAGAGAGACCCCAATGCTTTAAAGCGGGATTTTTTACTTTTAAATAGGCTTTAAAGGTGAGAATACAGAGAATTGTCACCAGTGCCATAAGAGCGATAAAACCGACGATACCGATTTCGTAGATAAGTTTAGCGTAGTAGGTTTCAATTAGTCTTATCCCATCTTCCCCCACTATATGACGAGAGCCAGTGGTGGCTGTGCCTAAACCAAAACCAAAAAGCTGTAAATATCTTAAGGCCCACTGCATTTGATTGCCTACAAAGTCAATGGGAGACGAATATAGCCAGCGACCGATAAAATTTAGCCCTCTTTCCCGAATAAAGGGAATTAACATCACCGCGAGCAGGGAAAGCATCGCCACAATTACCAATTTTAATGGTAACTTTTGCTTATTTTTGCTATTAGCAATAAAAAAAACTAAGTAAAACAAAGGTACTAGCAAAAAAGGTAATCTTTGTCCAGAAACCAGAGTCGCAAGGAAGACTAAAACTATTGCCACCCAACCAGCGACGCGCCATCTTTTTTGTGGATCACTAAAGCTGGCTGCGTAACTGATGACGCTACTAGATACTAAAAACCAACCCCATTGCCAAGGATCGGAAAATGTGCCGGGGAGACGAATTAAGCCTCGATCGGGATTATACAACACCGAACCCCCGACAAAACATTGAGCTTTCAAGCTGGCTTTGGCGGTAATATCTGGATAAAATTGGCTGTCGGATTTCGGGGCTCTAACTTCTAGTTGATTGAAGAATTCGCTATCGTGACAGATGCCTTGGAGGAGTAAGAAGTATTGAATTAGAGCTAAACTGCAACAGACTAAGATCATCACGATTAAAAGCCGATTAACTACGAATAAATCCTGTTTTTGCTCGATTAAATAGTAGCCACAGAGAATCAGGGGAATATAACCGAAGATGGTTTTTAATCCCACAATTCCCACAGCAATTGATCCTTGGGGCAGATTGACAAAAAGAAAAGTTATCAAGCAGATGGCAAGTAAAATTGAAGCCGTGAGGAGAAAAGGCTTGATTTGCGGGCTTAATTGCTTAAAAGTTTTGGTTTTAATTAAAATTGCCGCTAAAGCTGGTAAATAAAAGGCATCCTTGGCGATTTTGTAGAGGGCATAGGATGGCTCTCCATCAATGAAGTTGCCCTTTACCTGAAAAACTCTCACCACGGCAAAAGTGATGGTATTACTCAGGGGAAGATAGATGAGCAGGGCTAATAATCCTAGACGGGGATGGATAAAAGAAGCAACCATGGCAGGAACTGCCAAAATACCTAATAAAGATGCTTTTTCGTCAAATAAAATCCCCAAAACTACACTAATTATTGTAGTGGCGATCACTAATATAGTTAGTGACAGGGAGTTACTCTCTTTCATGCCGTACAGCTTTAACAGGTTTAGCAGAAAGTGTACCAGATTTTTGTCAAGACTCTCATTCTCAATGGTCGAGAGTTTCCTTTTGCTTCTTACCTGTTGCTATACTTGTGTAAAATTTCATTTATCTCGATCTTGACTCCGTGGCCGAAAATCTTTCTTTTCAAGACCTTTATCAAGCTGGAATCAGTGCCTTTGAGCGTGGACAATATCGTCTTAGTATCCAGCAATTAAATGCGGCTTTAGCCTTAATTTCCTTAGGATCTCGAGCAGGGGGTGAGGTTCAAATTTGGTTAATTTCTGCCCATCAGGGGTTAGGAGAGGAGGAGAAAGCTAGTGAAATCTGTAGGCAACTTATTACCCATCCTATCGATCAAATTCGCGAACAGGCCAAGCGTCTGCTTTATATTATCGAAGCTCCCCGTCTCAAACGCCCAGATGAGTGGATGACGAAGATTCCCGATTTAGAGAAACTTCCCGATAGCACAGCGCAATTTAAAAAGGGAACAAATAAACAGAAAAAAGAAGAACTCCCCGCACCTATGCAGTTAGAGCAGCATAAAAATACTGTTTTTATCGGACTGGCGATCGCTATTATTCTATTGATGCTCTGGTTTTTTGCTAAAAATAGCTAAATTAGTTGACAATAAGCTTCTAATATGCTAATGCAGTTAGCCATGGCTCCTAAATGGGCGATTTCATAACCGTGGGTGTTTTGGGTGGGGAAACCTAAGCAAGCGGCCTTAGCTATATGACCGAATTTCATGGCGATGGAGGCATCGCTACCAAAACCGCTAATAATAGCTAATTGCAGAGGTATTCTCGCCTTTTCGGCCGCTATTCTTAATTCTTGATTTAATTCCTCATCATAGATACCGTAACCATCCTGAGACAATAACACAGGACTGCTGCCATCCTTAATCGGATATTCAGGAGCGAGGGGACAGATTTCTAGGGCAATTAAAGCATCTAAGCGGTTATTTGCGGTGAAAAATAAGGCCCCTAAGGCTCCTACCTCCTCCTTTGCTGAGGCAACCAGATATATATCCACCGCAGGGTTAATTATTCTGGCCGCTAATGCCAAAAGAATCGCCACGGAAGCTTTATTATCAAGGGTATAACTGGCAATGTAGTCTTTTAGTCGAAAGGGTTGTTTTCGGTGTTTTCCCACCACAACTCGACTACCGACGCGCACCCCACAAGCGTCTAATTCCTCTGGAGTCAATTTCGTCTCTATCCATGCGGATTCCCAGGTGACGGGAGTGTTTTCCTGCTGCACTTTTTGCGGGGATTGATGGGAAATATGACGGGAACCAAAGGAGAGAATCCCCGATCTGGTTTCCCTATCACCGATAATATCTACCACCCCCTCTCCGTAAATCCAGGGAAAAGCGCCCCCGAGTCGGCGAATTTGCAGAGTACCATCGGGATTAATTGCCTTGATAATAGCCCCAATTTCGTCTTTATGACCGGTAATAGCAATTTTTTTAGTCGAATCTTGTCCTTTAATTCTTCCAATGACATTTCCCGCTTGATCTTGCCATGTTTCTAATCCTAACTCTTGAAAGCGTTCTAGTAAAAAGCGATCGATTTCCGTTTCCATCCCACTAGGAGAATGATGGAAGACAAGAGTGGCAATAGTGTCAAAGAGGTGATCAAAATCCATATTTGTCTTGATTTTGTGGGTGGAAAAAGAATTATTATCGAAACCGGAAATTGAGAAGGTTTTACAGGAACAATATTGGCGCAATCATCGCCCTTGAGTGATTGCCAGTTAGCATTTAATGATTAATCAAAGGTGCGGAATTAGCCAGAAAACCCGCAACTTTCAGAGACTCTACCACTGAATTGTCATCCTCTACCCAATAGTTTTGTCCTAAACGCACAAATTGACGTTGAGTTCCCGCACCGATGGTGGCAATAACGGGAACTTTTGCCTTTTGTTTGTCTCCTGATTGCAGAATACTTTTAAGAAGATTTTGACGATTTTGGTTGACGACATCTTGCATCGATAAATTAACCATCACCATTTTAATGGTTTCGATCGGTTCCGCATCTTCGATAATTAATTGTACCCGATCATCTCGGCGATCCACTTTTCCCCACACCATTAAAGTTGCTTCCTCCACTAATAATTTTTGCAGCCGTTCGTAGGTATCGGAAAAAATCACCGCTTCCGATTGTCCCGAGGCATCTTCTAGGGTTAAAAAGGCCATGGGAGTCCCTTTTTTAGTCATAATCTTCTTGACGGCATTTAATAGGACAATGGCACTGACTTTTTTTCTGGTTTTGTGTTCTTCTAAATCAGCTAAATTGATGGGAGATAGGACTTGAGCAGCTCTTTGTAAAGCTTTTAAAGGATGTTCGGAAACATAAAAACCCAAATGTTCTTTTTCTAGTCTTAACTTTTCCTGTAGGGAAAAATCTTCCACTGCGGTGGCACTGGGAGACTGTTCAAACTCTGATTCTTGTTTATTTTCTGTGCTACCTCCTAGCATATCAAAAATATTCATTTGACCACTTTCTTTCTCTTTGGTGCGTTTTTGCGCCCAAGCAACTACTAATTCTAAATCTTCAATTAATTGATGGCGATTCGGTTGAATTTTATCAAAAGCACCAGAATAAATTAGCGTTTCTAAAGCTCTTTTGTTGATCACTCGCAAGTCAACACGCTCGCAAAAATCTCCTAAGGAAGTAAACTTTCCTCCCGCTGCTTTCCGGGCTTTTAAAATAGCCTCGATCGCATTTTCGCCCAGATTTCTAACTGCGGACAAACCAAAGAGAATTTTGCGCCCAATCGGGGTAAAATGTTTTTGCGATCGATTGATGTCGGGAGGTTCGACATCGATATTCATTTTCTGACAGTTTTCTCGATACTTTTCCACCTTATCCTGATTATCGCTACTAGCAGTTAGTAACGCTGTCATATATTCCACAGGATAATTAGCTTTTAAATAAGCAGTTTGATAGGTGACGTAAGCATAAGCGGTAGAGTGAGATTTATTAAAACAATTGGAGGCAATTAACCCGTTGCCCAGCAAAAAATTATGATCTTTCTCTACACCAATATCGTAAACGGGTTTTCTTCCCAAGGATTGACGACTGATAATTTTAACCATATTAGTAACTCAACTGTCCAGAGATTTTTGTAACGGTGCTAATGGAAATATGGCATTTCTTTGCCAAATCAGGCTGCCAAAGTCCCAAAAATGACTCTCTTATCCCTTGTGTCATAAGTTTAACTTATATAAGAGCGATCAATCTTTGTGTTCTTCGTGTCTTTGTGGTTCTTTCTACTAGCTCGCCAGCAGGACTGTATCTTAAAGTACATTTTACCCACCAAACCCAAGAGAGCCAAAAAATTACCACATATATTGATACCTAAAGTGTATATCCTACCTACCATAGGTTACGATCAATGTTAACCGAGGAGAAAAAACCAGAAAAACTAGACTTTTTGAATGGGGTTAGCTGTGGCCGAGGGAAGCAACGCAAAGCGGGGCAGAATGCAGCAGTTAGGATAGCAAAGAAACCTTGCCACTGAAGGCAAGGGCCTATATTTTACCTTGACAAGAGGTCAGTGCTGGGTAGTTCACCCATTGTGTTATAATTCTGGCCAAGCCATTAAGGGATTTGAAAAGGAGTAACACCATGAGTCTATCTTCAGAAGCCTATCGCCAAGCCCTCGTGCGGGACGGAGAACGGCGCTATCGGGAATGGCACCAAAATTATCACAACCAATGCCGTCAATCAACGGCTGAATACCAAGCTCGTTCTGCCCAACAACGTCCAACAAAGCCCTGGATTTCTTCGGAAGCCTACCGCCAACTTTTAGTCAGAGATGGGGAGCGGCGTTTTGCAGAATGGCATGGCGAGTTTTTAGACTATCAAAGACAATTTCTGGCCAGTCAATCCACTTAAACCAGCAATTCTCATTTTGAAACGATTTTGCGTTGTTTCAGCGATCTAGAGATTTGTTCAGAATTATTAACCCCTCTAGGTTCAAGGGTTTTAATGTCATGAAACCTTAAAATGAGGGTTGCTGCACTTAAACGGACGTCAGCCAATCCCCATTACAGCAATCTCTGAAAATAGTGGCTAGAGTCCCCGAAGAAATAGCTAATAGTTAGTAAAAGTATAGTCAAATATAGACAGACTGAATTCCGTTTCAAAAATTCCCTTCACTTTTACTTCGAGAGATTGATTCTCCTTGGCTGAACTACGCACCTCTCTATCCCATAGCGGTTAAACGCATTTGGGAATACTTTTCGCAAAATGTTGTAGGAACCCATCACATCAAATTGGCAAAGAAATCCTCTATCTGTGCGATATAAACCTCGTTTAATCCTTTTTTCTGAAAACACTGGCTTTTCAGTTA
>VYMC01000039.1_pt1 | contig 94056 bp, 98 predicted proteins | sample 5115301 | NCBI WGS metagenome assembly VYMC01 (sample SAMN12291802, study PRJNA351875) | freshwater metagenome | isolation source: freshwater lake | place: USA: Michigan, Wintergreen Lake | collected 2013-08-08 | reverse complement strand
ATGTAACTTTTTACTTCCTCTCAGATTAACTTATATCAGTTCGCCCTGCTAGGCACGACATTCAGTCACCTCTGTCTGTTACATTTTATACAAAACGACGTGCGATTACCCTGGATATATTTATTTTCTCCTTGCAAACTATTAATGTAGCCATCGTCAGACTTAGTAATTCCATTAGTCTGCAAAAGAATATGTGCTAATTCATGAAAAATGGTAAATATTTGTCTAGATTTTTCCGTGCTATTATTAAGATAGATGATTGGAAATTCAATATCTATCAAGCAAAATCCCGAAATTTCTCGCTGCTTAAAAGAACGCTTAAAAATAAAAATACCGGCTTCTTCCACGGCACTCCGCCATTTTTTTAAGGCAGTTTCCCGATTATTCCAGGTCAGTTGTTCTTCTAGAGTAACGTTTAAATAATTTCTGATCTGTTCGGCTAATTTCCTTAAATCATCACTAGAACTAACCGAAATATCCTGAAAGATTTTCTTGGTACTAGGATTAATACCATTATTAATTTCTGAGAGCGATAATTGCATCGCTTTTGCTTGTCGTAAAGCATAGATAGTATCGGCGGCCAGGTTTTCGATTTCAAAGTCTGGCAAAGTTCTAAATTCTTGTTTTTCCTCCGCTTCTAGGGGAGGTTCTGGGAAAAAGAATAAAGCGAGAGGACGTTTATATATTTCTGCTAACTTTTCCAATTGACTATAAGTGGGAAAGTCCTCTCCTGACTCCCATTTCTCGATAACAGAAACATCTTTTTTAAACTTGACCGCCACAGACTCAAGAGAATATCTCGCCCTTTCTCTTGCCCATTGGATTATCTTGGGATTAACGCCTGTCAGTTTCTCGCCCATCGGTTTATCTTGTCATCACGAGATAGAGATTTTTAGCTTCAATTTAGATCATACAGTAGTTTTAATGTACTATATAATTACCCGAAATAGAGACAATGTACCGATTTTTGGATAGGTTAGCAAGGTATTGATAATTTTTTCCTATATAAAAAACCAGCCAAAAGCTTGACATTAGCCAAAATACCCAGACAATGTTAAGTTAAATCAACCAATAGCCGAGGCTTGTATTTAAGGAAAACCCCTTATGGTAGCAACACCAGTTCAACAGAAATACGACATCAAAGATATTAGTTTAGCCCCCATCGGCAAACAGCGCATCGAATGGGCCGGTCGGGAAATGCCCGTTTTGCGTCAATTAGCCGAACGTTACGCCATCGAAAAACCCTTTGCTGGACTGCGTTTAGTAGCTTGCTGTCACGTTACCACCGAAACCGCCAATTTAGCAATCGCACTAAAGGCCGGTGGCGCTGATGCGTTACTAATTGCTAGCAATCCCCTTTCCACCCAAGATGATGTGGCCGCTTGTTTAGTCGCTGATTACGGTATCCCCGTTTATGCAATCAAAGGGGAAGATAACGACACCTATCACCGTCACGTTCAAATCGCCCTCGATCATAAACCCCAGATTATCATCGATGATGGCTGTGATGTAGTGGCTACTCTAGTTAAAGAAAGAAGTCACCAATTACCCGACATTATCGGTACTACCGAAGAAACTACCACTGGTATCGTCCGTTTGCAAGCCATGCTCAAAGCCGGGGTGTTATCCTTCCCCGCAATGAACGTTAACGACGCAGAAACCAAGCATTTCTTTGATAATCGCTACGGTACAGGTCAATCTACCCTTGATGGTATCATTCGAGCCACCAATATCCTCCTCGCCGGTAAAACCGTGGTTGTGGCTGGTTATGGTTGGTGTGGTAAAGGTGTGGCTATGCGGGCCAAAGGTTTAGGCGCTAATCTAATTGTCACCGAAATTAACGCCGTGCGTGCCATTGAAGCGGCGATGGACGGTTTCCGGGTTATGCCCATGGATGAAGCCGCTAAAGAAGGAGATATCTTCATCACTGTCACTGGTAACAAGCACGTTATCCGGGCCGAACATTTTGACGTGATGAAAGATGGAGCGATTGTTTCCAACTCTGGTCACTTTGATATTGAAATCGACCTACAAGCTTTAGGCGCAAAAGCCGATAATGTCAAGGAAGTTCGCAACTTTACCCAACAATATAGACTAAAAAGCGGTAAATCCGTCGTTGTTATCGGTGAAGGTCGCCTAGTTAACCTGGCAGCCGCCGAAGGTCATCCTAGCGCCGTTATGGATATGAGTTTCGCTAACCAAGCGATCGGTGTAGAATATTTGGTTAAAAATAAGGGTAAATTAGCCCCCGGTATCTACTCGATTCCCTACGAATTAGACCAAGAAATCGCCCGCTTGAAACTACAGGCCATGGGGATTGAAATCGATACTCTCACCGAAGCCCAATTAGAATATATCAACTCCTGGACTTCCGGAACCTAATATCAGTTATCAGTTACCGGTTGTCAGTTATCAGTTATCGGTTGTCAGTTCACTGAAAATACTCTACTTTAAAACTGTTTTCTAAATCCTAAAAGAATATGGCCGAATGGATTACAAATACAATGACTTCTATGGGCTATTTAGGCATAGCCCTATTAATGTTTTTAGAGAATCTTTTTCCTCCCATTCCCTCGGAATTAATTATGCCCCTAGCCGGTTTTACCGTCCATGAGGGACAAATGCAATTTATTCCGGCAGTGGTAGCGGGGATTGTCGGAACCGTAGTCGGAGCGCTACCCTGGTATTATCTCGGTCGGGTTGTGGATGAGGAAAAAATCGAAAAACTAGCCGATAAATACGGCAAATGGATTACCGTTTCCGCTAAGGATATTCAAAAAGCTAATCAATGGTTCAACCGTCACGGTAGTAAAGCGGTTTTACTCTGTCGTTTGGTCCCCGGAGTACGAACTTTGATTTCCCTACCCGCTGGGATGAATCACATGGCGATGATTCCCTTTTTAGTTTACTCCACCATCGGCACGACCCTCTGGGTCGTTTTTTTAACGGCAGCAGGTTACTTTTTAGGGAAGAATTACCCCCTTGTGGAAGAATATCTGGCTCCCGTCTCAAAAATAGCTCTACTTGTCCTGGTTATCTGGTTTATCCTCTGGATTATCCGCAAACGTAACCGCCGGTATGAGTAAATGTTGATCATAGGTGCTGCGTTACGACGGATTGTCACCTTCAAGTCAAATCAGCAATTTTTGCCGTCTAACGCACCCTACGTTTTACTGCTTATAAAGAGGCAATACGAGGTTTTAATATGCCAACAATTAAACTACGTTCTCAGATTGGTAGAAATGGAATCTTACATTTAGATATACCGTCCGATTTTAAAGAAACTGAAGTAAATGTTACAGTAACCGTTGAAGCGGTTCAAGAAGTCAGTGAAGATTTAGCAAGTAGAAAAGAGGAAAGAAAACCTCGCTATAATGCTTGGGGCAACCCAGTAGTAGAGCAATCTATTACCCAAGCTATTTCAGGAATGCGCCGCCTTCAAAAAACTGTAGCTTTACCTAAAAGTGAAATTCGTGCCATGGGAGAAGAAGGGAGGCGGTTTTGATTGAGTTCGTTTTAGATTGTTCGGTAGCAATTAGCTGGTGTTTGGTCGATGAAGATAACGATTATGCTAACGCAGTATTAGACATAATGCCAAACGCCGAAGCATTTGTTCCCGAAATTTGGTCTTTAGAGATTGTCAATAATCTCCCAGTCGCAGAAAGAAGAAATCGGATGACGGTCGAGCAAACTCAAGCATCGATTAATTGGTTACAGTCTTTACTTATTACTATTGATTCTTTAACTTCAGTCCAAGCTTTTGGCAGGACTTTAACACTAGCAAGAGAACAAAAATTAGCTTCTTATGATGCTGCTTACTTAGAACTTGCTTTGCGCTTAGATTTACCATTGGCTACCAATGATAAGCAATTAATAGATGCAGCATTACGCCGTCAGGTAGAATTACTTAATCCCGCTCTAAATTAAACAAAGTTAGTTTTATCACCCGAATATTCCCTGGCTTGGTGGCTCTACCGTACTTGTGATGATAATATATAATTATGGTCTATGACAGAGAGAGACATTAAATACTGTTTGGTATTAGGAGAAAAGCTGTGCCACTGATTAAAATACCAAGGAATTATCTGATTGCTGAGGATGAAAATTTTATTACAGCAGACGTGCCAGATTCACTGCTGCAGCTTTGGCAAAAAGATTATCAAAAGGTGGTTAAAGCCAAAGGTATTCTTAAGGATAAAAAAGCGGCAATGCTATCTCATGTAGAGACTCTTCGTCGGGAGTGGGATGGATGAAATACGTCTATGATACCAATATTTTTATTTATTATTTAGCCAATGACAATCTAGTTACTTCTTTTTTCTCCCAACCTTTTTTGAGTTTGCATCAGATTTTTATCTCACCAATTGTCAGAATTGAGTTACTCAGTTTTCCTACTTTGTCTAAGGAAGAAGAGCAGATAATTGAAGATTTACTCTCACAGTTTGAATTAATTCCCATATTGAGAGAAATTGAAGATCTGACTATTCAACTGAAACGACAGTATAAAATCAAGATTCCCGATGCCATCTCAAGTTTATATTTAAGGCAGAATGATAAAGTAGCTCATGTTATCGGATTGAATTAAATTGAAATGTCTGTGGTCTAATGTCAGAATTTGGTTAATATAATAGCGTTCTGCCATGACCAGTAAACTAGCATCAACTAAGCCTAACGGTAAATCTTGATAACGGGTCATAATTTTAAGAGCTTTTTCTAAATCTTCTAAATCGAAGGGAAGCAAACTATATTTTCTCTGTGTAATATCCATCAAAAAAGCTCTAGCTACTCTTTCACCGAGATATTTAGTCGCTAAATAATCAACTTCTGGTAATACCGTCACAGGCACAAAAACTTGCTGATTTCTGATCGCTTCTACGACAATAAAATGATACTGATCGTCTCGGTCTAATAGGGCAATAACTCCACTGGTATCTGCTATTATCTTTCGTCCTGCCACAATAATTCCTCGCAACGAGTTGATAGGTCAGACATTCCACTAGCTCCCATCCCAATAGATGGGGGTAAAGATGGGGAATCATTGTCTTTTATTGGCTCATTTTCTATATTTTCCCCTATTTCTTTAAGGATTAATTGAGCAATATTTTCCTGTCGATCTGCTGGCAGAGTAGCTAATTTTTTGAGAGCAAGTTCTAATAATTTAGTCATGATTTTTTTATTAATAGATTAAGAACTAAACAAATTGGAAAAAAGCCCCTGAATTCGTTCTAGAAATCCTAAAAAGTAAGCTTGACAAAATGCGTGAAGTTGCTATATCTTACAGGTTACAAGTCTTTGCGCGAGAAAAGAGTAAGCTGAATCCCCCTGCTCAAAAACCACCAACCAAAAGCTACCACATCCCCAAACAAGCCTCTCCAGGGGGGCTAACTCTACAAGCTCACACCCTACACACCCCAAAGCAGGGAGGTGGGCTGAGGGGGCTAACTCTAAATTAAAGGTTAGGTCAGAGTATTTCAACCACTCCCCTCCTTTTTTCCAGCCGACGCGATCGCCGAATTTTTGCCATTCATAATCTCTATACACTCTCGTGTATCCGAGACTCTCATAGATTTCCTTTTGGACGCTAAAGCCAAACTTGCCCCCGCTGTAATGCAGCCAGAGTTGGTTGATAGTACGCAAATCTTCACAGGGAAAGCTACGGATATCATCTTCTCTCAACCATCCTTCGCTTGTCCTTCCAGCCGCCTGACACATGACTTTACCTGTTTCTCTGTCTGCTTCTTTCCACTTTCCTGCTGCTAGGAGGTCACGAAGTTTAGTGTAGTTAACGCCTTTTTCACTTTTGAGTTCTACTTCATTACGAGGAGAAGGAACGTTAACCTTACTTCCTAATTTGGCTCGGATTCTATCAAAAAAATTAGCAGGCGGTAGTCTACCTCCCTGTACATCAACTGTCTGAATATTTCCAACTTCTAAAAAGCGGCTACCCTCCAACAAAAGCGGGAAGATAGGCTTTTGTAACTCTTTAGCTTTGATCAATTCGCAGTTTACCCAATCAGAGTTTCGAAAGTGGGGAGACATCACTAGCAGAAAAACTTGGCATTTTCTAAGATTTTCTTCAATCACTCTCGGCCATTTATCCCCGTAGTCAATTCGGTCATCTAACCACACTGGCAATCTCTGCTTTTTAAGAGCCTGTACCAGCTTATTTACATAGGCTTGGTCTTGACGACTGTAGCTAATAAAAATGGACATTCTCAAAAACTCCCACCCTAATTTTCAACCCCAGCAATCTCTGTTAGAGCCAGTGCATACTAATTTTTATCCCTGTTTCTACCCAAGAAGAGTATTTTACCATATTTTCTGTAATCATATTGAACTCATGTTAGATTTAAGATTTAAGGTTAGTTTTCCCTTGGCTTCTCTTCTTTCCTTATTCATTGTTTTTATTTACTGAATTTGATTATTCTCTAGCCACTTGGTAGTTTCACTAATAAATAATTTTGTATTTTCTAAAGTTTTGCTTGCTTGTTGTTGAGTGAATGAGTAATATGCGCGAGAAATACAAGCACAATATAGAGTATTTTCGAACAAAATTTCAGCAGCATATAATTCTTCTTTAGCTAGACTTAGTAATGTTTGAATGCGGTTCATAAAGCTATACCTTCTCGGCGAATATTTTCTAATAAAGGAGTATCTTTACACAAAAAATCTTCTTCAGATATGGGCAAAACTGAGATGAGTTGATCGTATTTAAGGTTAATTTGATTTTTGACTTCTCCCATACGGAAAATTTCATCTCCAGGAGAAACTGGACTTTTAAAAATTACCATGATATCAATATCAGAGTCTTCTGTTGCATCCCCTCTTGCTTGAGAACCGTACAGAACTAAGTTTATTAATTTATCGCCATAGATTTTTTCTAGTGCTTGGCGAAATTCTGTGATAATTTTTTCGAGTTTTTTCATAATTTATAGCGGTATTCGCTTGAGTGAGATACAGACAAAGTCTTGCCTAGACTGCCTTATAGCTTGTTGCAGTATACCTCATCCGACTGCATACCGCTATATCAATTTTAGACCTTCAAGCTATTTTCCCCAAACTTTAGCCCCATCTTCTTGCGGTTTGTCATTAGCTATTTTTTAACAAAGCCTCCCCTTTTGAAGTCAATTCCCAACGATCACGCGGCGATTCTTTTTCCACATAACGTTTGACTAAGCCTCGCTGGCAAAGATTTTTTAAGACTGTCATCATATCAGGTTCCCTAGTAACATCTCGGCGGGAAAGTGCGTTAGCTAATTCGTACCAACTCCATTTTCCTTTTCCTTTTTCAACTAATTGGAGAAGCACCAATTCAAGTTGGGTTAACTGTACGGTATCTTTCATGATTAATCCTCTATACTTGGGTGAAATAAAACGCCAAATCCTTCTTTTAAACCATAATCTTCAAGAGTTGCTGTGTGAACATTATTCCACAATTTGTAAGCCAGATCTGGATCGGGTGGCTGTCCAGTGGGATAGCCTAGTTTTTTATATCTAATGTACTCCCGCAATTCATGGGTATAAAATCTTAAATCGACCATTTCAGGTTTAAGTCTGCCTTGGGCTACTTTTCTTAACCTTTCTACCATTTTCAGTTCTGCTTGACCTACTGGATTAAATCTGCGGACATGAAATTCAACTAAATTAACTCCTCTGTCAGTAATTTTTACTTCTTGATAGGATAATTTAAGAATTTTACCTCCCGCTTTAGGTGGTTCAAATAACCTTCCGCTAATAGCTCCTTTCTCTTGCATTATAGATTAATTCATCAGTCCTTTATTTTGATTTTTTAATTTCAGTAACAGCCATTTTTTATGAGAACAACCTTCCCCAAAATCCTTTTTCCAGTCTTTTCACTTGATCAAGTGTATATTGGTATTTATCCATCGTGTTCTGTTGCACGTAAAGTTGTGCCGCTTGATTGTAGTCAGCGATCGCACCCTGCTTGTCTCCTAAATTAGACTTGGCTAACCCGCGATTGCGGTAGGCATCAGCCAAGTCGGGTTTGATTTTAATGGCTTGATTGAAGTCAGCAATCGCCCCTTGATTGTCTCCTAATGTACCCTTGGCGTACCCGCGACCGAGGTGGGCTTCTGCAAGGTCGGGTTTGATTTTAATGGCTTGATTGTAGTCAGCGATTGCACCTTGGTTGTCTTCTAAGTCAAACCTGACCAACCCGCGACCGAGGTAGGCTTCTGCAAGGTCGGGTTTGATTTTAATGGCTTGATTGTAGTCAGCGATCGCACCTTGCTTGTCTCCTAAGTCAGACTTGTTATTGCCAAGCTTAAACCACTCCTCGGCGGTCAATTCACTGGTTTTATTATTTAACTTAGATCGGATTCTATTAAAAAAACTTGCAGGCGGCAATTCCCCTCCCAATACATCAGTTGTCTGAATATTGATAACTTGAAACCATCGTTCCCCAGCCAACAAAAGTGGGAAAATAGGCTTTTTTAGTTGTTGTGCGAAAATCAGTTCGCGCTGTACCCATTCAGACGCTTCCAAGTTACGAGACATTACCAGCATAAAAACCTGACTTTTTCTGAGGTTTTCTTCAATCTCCCTCGTCCATTTATCCCCGTAGTCAATTTTGTTATCTAACCACCAGGGCAATTCGTGCTTTGTAAGAGCCTCTAGCAGCTTATTTACATAGGCTTGGTCTTGACGACTGTAGCTAATAAAAATAGACATTCCCAGAAACTCCTAATCTAATTTTCAACCCCAGCAATCTCTGCTAGAGCCAGTGCATACCGACTTAAATCCTGCCTGAGAGCCTCTAACTCCCTTCGCAATTCAAGTTCTTCTATCCATTGCTGCTCGTATTCCTTGGGACTGACATCAGCAGGACGCTTCGCTTCCCAAACCTGTAAGCGAGGATGCCACTTGGCTAGAAAACGGCGCAACCCCCGATTCAGGACAGCGATCGCAATACCGCCCACTGAATTGCGAGAAGCCCCCACATCGGGACCAGCTTCCTTGAGAATCTCGCGGGTTGTCCCAAATAAACTATACAGGGAGTTCAAAGCCTCACGCAGCAGCCCTTCTTCACCCTCCAGTGGCTCTACAGCAATGCGCGTCACCAATTCCACATAAAGTGACCATGCAGCCCTTCTCTCAGTCGGATCTGCCTCCCATTCGGCTGAACCAATACCAAAAGGAAGACTGACAGACACTTTCTTCAATACAGCCGGATCGCCCTTCATCTGTTTCCCCTCGCCTCAGCCTCTAATGTTGCCATTCTCCTTTCCAATTATATGACGGGATTTAGCTTATTACTCCCAATATTGGGCTAGGTGGAGAGTGGCGATTGTCCTGAAAAAAACGGCTCCGACTAGATGCAGAAATCGTTAGAATAATCAAAGAATGACTTCTCCTGAACGATAGTCATTTCCGAAACACAACAGGCTCTTTTCTTCTCTCTGTCTCTAGTTAAATTTGTCCCCACTGGGCAAAAATTAGCCAAAATGAGCCAAATAACCTCTCGAAAAGTTCCTCTGGGAAGTTCGATTTTTCCTCATCAACATCGCCTTTCTGCTGAAGAAATAGCGAAAATTGAGGCTGAGGATAAAGCTTTAGCTCGGCGTTGTCGAGAGATTTTTGACCGCGTTTATCCACAATTAGCAGGGGAATATTATGACTGGTTTATTGTCATTGAGCCTGAGAGTGGGGACTATCGCTGGAGCAAATTCTTGATGAAGATTTTCTGCCTTTTTAAATATGATTGTTCCAAACTTACCGTACAAAATCAAAAAAAGAAGACAATTATTGCCGACCAATAAAAAACAATTTTGAGGCAGAATGATAAAGTAGCTCATGTTATCAGAGCGATCGCCGCTTGGGATCAAGGTTCTGGTCGGTAATGCGTTATCCTCAGAAAAGGGAAACTCAACTGTACTAGGCATGAGCAGATGCCCCTTGGTCATCCTGAATCATCTGCATCAGAATGTTTGCAGCTGCCGTTGCGTCCTAGGGCGACCAAATTGGGTACTCTGATGCGGAGAAGATGAATTGTAGTTCAGCGTCTGGGATTTGTGTGGCCAGGAGTTTGAAGAGTGATAATTTGTCTGACTGACTCAGATTGTTGACCAGAGGAATTAACTCAGTGAGTGACATGGCTTAAACTTCTAGATGTGCGAGAATAAATTGATCATATCCAAAAAGGTGGTGAGGAATCATCGTTCGGCCCCGGCGGTGAGGATGTCAAAATTTTTCATAATTGACAGGGTGGGCTATGCCTACCCTATTTTGTTGAAACTTTTAGCACTCTAGTTCACAATAAAGGTAAAGATCGTAAGAGCTACCTTGTAATGGCGGAATTGCTTTCAAGAATTACAGTTAATCCTCGGCAGTGCGGTGGTCGTGCCTGTATTCGAGGAATGAGAATCCGGGTGTCAGATGTGTTAGATCTATTTGCGGCAGGTTTAAGCGCGAGAGAAATTCTAGATGAAATGCCTGATCTTGAGGCAGATGATTTGAAAGCGGCGCTTTTATATGCCTCGCGGAAGCTTAATCACCCGGTTTTAGTGGCATGACAATTTGGGTTGACGCACATTTGTCTCCCGCAATTGCAACCTGGATTAGCACTACACTTGAGATTGAAGCTGTGGCTTTGCGTGATCTTGGACTGAGAAGATGCTGAAGATACTGAAATCTTTCAGGTTGCAAAAGCTCAAAGAGCTATCCTAATGACCAAAGACAGCGATTTTGTAGATTTAGTTGAGCGACTTGGTTCGCCCCCACAAATTATTTGGCTGACTTGTGGCAATACCTCTAATGCCCGGTTGCGTGAAATCTTGAGTGAGACTTTACCCAGGGCTTTAGAACTTCTGGCTGCTGGTGAGACATTGGTAGAAATTAGCGGAGACTAGCTGTACAGGCTAATGAATCCAAGAGCTACCCAATACAAGAGGTCAAATGGCTATTTTCCAATATCAGATTCTTGTGGGGAAGAATTAACCTAATGCTGTGGTCTGGTATGTCGCTTAAGTACAATATGAAACGATAAAATCAACACAATATCAGAGTAAGAGCCTCTAAAAATCTAGCAAATTATGGCAGTTATCTCGGCCGTCGGCTTTTTTTGATCACTCCCACCTTATCCCCCAAACTAACGTCGTCTCAACAAATTTTTTATCTCTACCCAGATAAAAAGTTGACCACCTAAACTAGCGGGATGGGTGAAAATTCCTTGACGGGGACTGAATAAAAAGGCCAACATAAATAGGGTAAAAGCGACAAGCACGATCGCTGGTCCAGAGGGTAAATTCCAGTAATAACTTAAATACATCCCACTGATACTAGAAATAATACCCACACCCACACCTAAACCCATGACTTGATGAAGACGGGTAACTAAAAGATAGGCAGTGGCTGCGGGGGTAATCAAAAGGGACAAAACGAGGATTACTCCCACCGCTTGGAGACTAGCAACGATTGTCAAACCAATCAGGAGCATTAAGCCTAAATCTAATAAATTTACTGGTAAACCCGCCGCTTGCGCCCCGATTTTGTCGAAAGTGTAGAATAATAGTTCTTTATACAGGAGCAAAACGGTTAATAAAACGATAACGGCAATAATTAGGGTATCGCGGATGTTGTCAGCAGTAACACCGAGAATATTGCCGAAAAGAAAGTGATTAAGGTCAATTTTGTTGTTTTTTTGGATGAGAGTGATCAGGGTGATGCCAAGGGCAAAAAAAGCCGAGAAAACGATACCCATGGCCGCATCTTCTTTGATTGGGGAACGATTACGGATTAAGTTAATCAGTAGGGTACTGACCATTGAGGCTAGTAAAGCACCCAAAAGAAGATTAAAATTACCAATAAAAGCGATCGCTAATCCGGGTAGAACCGAGTGACTGATGGCATCCCCCAAGAGGGCTAAACGTTGTACCATCAGGTAGGTTCCCACCACCGCACAAATGATTCCGACGATGATAGCTTCAATTAGGGATCTCTGCATGAAACCATACTGTAAGGGTTCGATTAATCCTGTTAATAGATTGTTGCCCATGAATCTGCCTTGGGGTTAAATTTTTCTGATTCTCGATCGAGGTTTTGCTCCTAGGGTCTATCCTCTGAATCGGGGGAGAAGATGAGTTAGGATAATTAGGATTAATTGTAAGTTTTTTCGCTCCTAACTGCCGCCATGGATACCCCTGTTCTTTCCTCAACTTTTTTTCTGACTCTCCTGCTCATGGTGGGATTATTCTTTTTTATTCGCGGTTCCGTCAAGGAGCGTATCGAACAGCGTGTCTATCTTACCAGTACCAGTGACGACCAACTATTAGAACAACTGCGAGACTATTTTGACCGACGTTCCTATCAAGTCAAGGCGATCGAACCCGAACAGAATATTGTCAGATTACAGGGTTTTGTGCCGCCTAGCCCCTTTCTAGCGATATTTTTGACAATTTTGGCATCCTTGGGTTTATTTTGCTTTTCACTGGTGTTATCGCTGTTATTTCCTGATAGTAATCCCTATATTTTTGCTCTTGTGGGTTTATCTCCCCTCGCGGGTGTTTTCTATTGGCAAAAAGTCGGCCGGTTAGAAGAAGTGGCTTTTAAAGTAGAAAGCAAATCTCAGCAAACGGAATTAACTGTCAAAGCCCATCGAGACGAGTTAAGACAACTACAAGATAGTTTAACCTTTCTGGAAAGACAATAAGCTTTTTATGTCCTACGAGCGCCTAATTTATCTGGCCGATACCGATGCGGCCGGTGTGGTTTACTTTGCCCATCTTCTCTCGATCTGTCATGAAGCCTACGAGGTTTCTTTAGCACAATTTGGCATCAATATCAAGGATTTTTTGAAAGATTCTCCGGTTGCTCTACCGATTACTCAAGCGGAAATCCAGTTTTTTCGTCCCCTTTTTTGTGGCGATCAAATACAGATTAATTTCACTGCCAGATCCCTAAGCGAAAACGAGTTTGAATTGCATTATAAAATTTATTTGGCTGAAATCATGGTCGGAAAAGCGAAAACCCGCCATGTCTGCATCGCTCCCACCAATAGACAAAGAATCCCTTTCCCAGAATCTTTAAAAAATTGGTTAAGATATTTATCAACCCCAGAGGAGACTGGTATTTAAGAGATGATTTGGGCAGATTTAACGATGATTTTAACTAGGGATTGGTGGCACAATGCTTGGCAATTATTTAACCTTAGCACCGGGAGGATTATCTGGAATTCTTTTCTGGCGTTTATCCCCTTTATCCTCAGCTTTTGGCTATTTCGGATCACCCTCGATCGTTCCCTACGCTGGTGGTTAATTCTCTTAGTTTTTGTGCTTTTTTTACCCAATGCTCCCTATATTCTCACCGATAGCATTCATTTAATCTTTTATGTTCAGCAGGATTACGCCAAAAGTTTATTTTTTTTAGTTTTAATTCCCCAGTATAGTATCTTTATTTTCCTTGGCTTTCAGCTCTACGTTCTCTCCTTACTTAATTTAAAAAGTTATTGTCAGAAAAGTCAGCTAAATTCAGCAGTTTTACCCCTAGAAATAACCCTCCATTTTTTAAGTGCGATCGGTATCTATCTAGGGCGTTTTCTCCGACTGAATAGTTGGTATCTAGTCACTCAACCGCAGCAACTATTCTGGAGTTTGCAGAATTTACTGACTCAAAAACCTTTGATATTTATCTCTGTCTGTTTTTTAATTATTTGGCTACTATACGAGATCAATAAAAGACTTTACAATCAATTTTTTGCCTCTCGCGAGAATAACTAGAATTTCTCCTACAAAAATCTGCCTAAATCGAATTCCGTTGTGGCAGTAATTTCTCGAAAACGTTCTTGACTGATAATTAACAATAATCTTTCACTATAATCCACCGCACCGCGCAATTCTCGTTCTAATCTTGCTAAACCGGCGTTGGCATATTCCTCGAAAATTGTCACTCGCAAAGCTTCCGAATCTACCCCGTGGGGAGAAAGAATTTTTGTGTCTTGCAATTCATTGACTGCCAATAATTTGATTAGGGTATCGTAGCCACGAGAAATAAAAATTTCTAGGTTAATAGGTGAGGGTTCCTTCGCTACATTTTCTATCACCACCCTCTCTTGATATCTTACCCCTAAAGCCGCCGCAAAAGCGATGACATCAGCATAGGTCTGAAAAGGACCAATTCCCTGATTAAAATTAACTAGGGACTGGACAAATTCCCCTTTATCTCTAGCAATACGCACCCGATGAATGGACATATTTATCAAGTAAAAAGTAAAAAAGTTTACAAAATTCGGGAGATAGGAACCCGCTAATAAATGATAACTGCTTTAAGGATAAGTTTTAATTAGTCCTTTAGCTTGGTAAACATGAAATTGTTCGATGGCGACACCACCGCGCTTGATCGGAATGACAGCTACTTTAGTTATATCTTGGAAATAGGGACGGTAGCGATCGATTATTTCTGGTCTTTCTAGAGAACTATTTGTAGTAATTAATAAACCATTTTTACCGATCCATTCTTGAGGATTAAACCAAATTTGATAACCCCTTTGATCGTTGTTAAAACAGGTGACGGGAATAGGAACTAGGGGATAAAGAGCCATATCTAGCCATGCTGTCACATAAAAATTATGGGTAAAAACGAAGCTAGAATCTTTTAAGAGCGCTAATAATTCGGGCGAATTAGCAAAGCCTTGGCGCAGTTGATCGATATCGACAATTTCCCGAGAAGGGTCCTGTTCTGGGGCAATAATTCCCCCAAAAATTGCGTATTGACTAGGTTTTTGGAAAGTACCAAAAGTAACGTGAAGCATTGCTATAGATAAAACGGTAACGATAAAAATTCCCGATCCCCATAACCATCTTTTTACCCAGATTCGAGAAGATTGCTGCCAAGTATTGGCCTTTTCTCCTAATAAAATCGTGCAGGACCAAAACCCGGGTAAAATCCAACTAGGGGCGAGATAATGGGAAGCCCCCACATAAAGCATTCCCAGGATTAAAGGCAGAGAAACCGAAAGAATTAACCATTTTTTGAGTGATTCTTCTTCTCGATAAAAAAATCTTTTTTTCGAGATAAAGTTAGGAATTTGTTCGGCAAAGCTTTTAAATGTCACCCACCACATCGGCAGACCGAAAGGAGGAAACATCGTGGCGATACTAATGCCAACAACCGAGAGAATACCGAGAATATTAAAGGTTTTGGGTTCTCCAGAAAAACGGTCTTCTAAATGAAAGCGAAAGGAAATCCAATCATGGTTAATATTCCAGTAGATAATTGGCAATAAAGTTATCAAAAAGAGAATAAATCCTAATCCCAACCAGGGAGATCTAAATACAGGCCAATAGCGGGGAGTCGTCAGACAAAATAAAACTAAACCAAAGCCCAAAATAAAGCCGTGATATTTACTTAAAACCGCCAATCCTACGGCAAGTCCAATATAAGCGAGACGATAGCTAGGATGATAGTTTTTTTTCCGAATTGGCCAGAATTCTTGGGCAGCTAAATAGACTGTTAATGACCAAAAAAAGATTAAAGGACTATCTGGCTGCGAAAGAATCCCGAAGACGATCCCATAGATGGGGATAAGAGTAGCGATCGCTAAAGTCATTCTGGCGACCGGCAGACTGAACAATTTTAAAGCTGTCAGATATAGCAAGCAGAGGCTGCCAGTATAGAGCAGGAGAGTCCCGAAGCGAATAGTAAATTGATTGACTAATCCCGTGATCCAAGTCCCAAAACCCGTGGAAATCGCTACTATTGGCGGATGATCGAAATAACTCCAATCCAGATTATGGCTGTAAACGTAATAATAGGCCTCATCGTACCCCGGATAAAGCCCCAGGGCGATGATGATTCTAAACAGGAGTCCACCGATGAGCAGATAAATGGCTATGCGATCGCTAAGTATTTTCGTCAAAATTCTTACCTCATTTCATCGCTAAAACTGATGTTAGAGACGGGAGATTTTTGGGGTTGCCAGATTCGAGATTTGTGCATCTATGGCAAGGTTAGATTTAAATGTGATCTTTAGTTACTATATCACCAACTCTGTCATCTCTTAACCCTTGGCTATCGGCAAACTCTCCCCAGACGTTGCTGATTGGGGATATGAACGAGGATTAAGGGAAAGGGGAACTTAGATAAAACTGATGTTAATTAAATAACTTTTTTTAATTTAATTATAACCAGCTACTTAAATTATCAGCTTTTCACCCCAAAGTAGTTATAGTAACTGGGAAAGTTCTCCCCGCTTCTCCTAATCCTAACTGTCAATAATGCGCGAGATTAGCCATTAAGAAGAATTCCCCCTCGCGCCGAAAAAATATGCTTCGAGTTATGGGAGAAACCGATAAGCTGCCGGCGAATTTAAATTGCTTGTTGAGGGTATTCTTGCAAAAGGCAACAGTAAGCAGTAACATCTACTAACTGCCTTGCCTTGACTAGCGGGGAATATTGACCCGATAATTGCCACTTTCTGGGGTATCGGGGGAAGCGCCCAGAATCTGAGCTACTTCCCCTATCTTGACTAATCTTTTGCCTTGACAAGACCTAGTTAAAAACTCCCACCCTAGCTAGGTTGCACGAGGTTATTTAAGCCATAAACCACTTTAGCGGTGATAATCTTATCCTTATCGGTAAGTTCTTCTAACACCTCTTTTCCCTCGACTAAATAGCCAAAAACCGAATAACGACCATCCATGAGATTAAACCCCGGAGGAGTTAATTCATTATCGAATTTAAAGAAAAAGAATTGCGAGGAACCTCCGTTAGGATTAGTATCCGGACGCGCTAGGGCCAAGGCACCGAAAGCGTTAAAAGGTAAGGCGAGACTGGGTAAGTAAATCCCTAATTCTTCGAGAGTATTGCCATAAACGGGTTCTTCTTCCCCTTTAATCAAAATTTCTAAGGGAATAGAGCGATATTGCTTAGTTTTCGGGTCAAGAAAACCTTCTTCTGCACCGACGGGATCCCCGGTTTGGACAACGAAATTATCTTCGCTGCGAATGAAGGGTAAACCGTCATAAAAACCCCGTTGGACTAAATCCACAAAGTTACCCCCATTAATCGGAGCGCTGTAACCATCGACAACGATAGTCAAATCTCCTTTGCTGGTCTGCATCTCTACGGTGGCACGTCCTCGCAATTGCGGCAAGTTAGCGTATTCCGGGGGAACATTAAAGGGAAAACCCACCACCATTAATTCTTCTAAAGCGGTGATATTATTGAGCAATTCCCGTCTGGTTGACCAAACCGCGTCTTTATCCTTCGCTTCTACGGCCGTATTCAGGGCTGCCACTCCCGTTTTCAGTTTTTCGATTAATTCCTCCCCTTGGCTTTTACTTGCTTCGGGAACACTATCTAAGATAGCCTTGCTTTTGGTAGAAAGGGCATAATTGGCATCCTTGACATCTTTTTTAATCGGACTCCAACGCTTGGCCCGCAGATGTTTGGCAATATCTTCGATCGATTGTTGCACTTGACGAATTGGTTTATTATCTATAGGTAAGGCATTGCGTAAAATAGCAGTGGGATCCGTTACCGCGTCACCCTGAGCAAGCACAGCTAAAGCAGGGGTAGTTCCCTTAACCGTGAACAGACTTAAGATTAAAAATAGTGCTAGGGCGATACTAGCACCGCTTTTTAGGAAAAATTTGCCCCATTCCCGTAATCTTGTCTTTATTTTCATATTTTGGTCGGTTCCTCAATGGCTATACCTATCCAAAATACTTGTAGGCTTTTAGGGGAACCCTTGTCAATAGCTGAGAAAACCGATCGAAGTCATCAGTCATCAGTTATCAGTCCCCCCGCAACGCGCACGCAGTGGTCTCCCCACTTCCCCAATTCATAATTTATAATTGATAATTCCCGCTCCCTTTTTTTACCTTATTATGACCATTATTGTCGATTATCGCTTTCCTCCCGCTATTAATGCCGAAAAACAGGCAAAAATGATCGCTATCGGTCAAACCGCCGGCACTTGGAGCGATCGCCACAGTCATCGTCAAGAGCAGCTGCAACAACACCTAGCAGAAGTGGTGGGGATCAGGGAGGAAGCCGACGGTTATAAGGTGGCTAGGGTGCGTTTTCCCCAGATAAACGTTGAAAATGACATCGCCAGTCTTTTAACCATGATTTTCGGCAAATATTCCATGGCTGGAGCCGGAAAAGTGGTGGGGGTGTATCTACCCGAAAGCTACGGCACAAAAGCCAAGGTGGGAATCACCGGAATTAGGCAACGTTTGGGGGTTTATGATCGACCTCTAGTCATGGCAATTTTTAAACCCGCTTTAGGACTATCGGCCCAAGATCACGCCGATATCCTGCGAGAAGTGGCTTTTGCTGGCTTAGACGTGATTAAAGATGATGAAATCATGGCAGATCTTCCCGTGGCTCCCACCCACGAGCGCCTGGATTGTTGTCGTCGGGTTTTGGAGGAAGTGCGGCAGCAAACCGGTAGAAATGTTCTCTATGCGGTCAATGTCACCGGAAAAGCGGACGAATTGCAAAGAAAAGCCCGTTTATTAGTGAAACATGGGGCTAATGCCCTGTTATTAAACGTTCTTACCTACGGTTTTTCCGTTTTAGAAGCTTTAGCCAGTGATCCAGCGATCGATGTTCCTATTTTCGCCCATCCTGCCTTTGCTGGAGCGATGTGTGCTGGTAGCGATACGGGATTAGCCTATTCTGTGGTTTTGGGGACGATGATGGCCCACGCAGGAGCCGATGCGGTGCTATATCCCGCCGCTTATGGTAGTTTACCCTTCGATCCCCAGGAGGAAGGCAAAATTCGGGATATTTTGCGCGATAGAAACGTTTTTCCGGTTCCCTCGGCCGGCATTCGTCCCAGTATTGTTCCCCAGGTCTTTGGGGACTACGGACGTAATGTTATTCTCAATGCGGGAACTGGAATTATGGACCACCCATGGGGACCGGCCAGTGGTGTGAGGGCTTTTTTTGAAGCTTTAGGGAGAGTGGAAGCGGGTGAATCTTTTGATCCCGCCAATTTGCCAGAAGGAGCCTTAAAACAGGCAATTCTAGAGTGGGGTTAAGAGCAACTTTTTCAAATGCACTATACAAGTATTTTGTCAAGCATTTTTAGAAAATTTAACAAATAACCTCCCGTTTTAGATAGGGTTGCAGCAGTTCTGGTACTTTTACTGTCCCGTCTGCCTGTTGATAATTTTCTAGGACAGCGGCCATAGTACGACCGATCGCTAATCCCGAACCGTTGAGGGTGTGGACAAAATTAGTGCCTTTTTGCCCTTTTTCTTTAAAGCGAATATTTGCCCGTCGTGCCTGAAAGTCTCTAAAATTAGAACAACTGGAAATTTCCCGATAGGTATTAGCCGAAGGTAGCCACACTTCTAAGTCATAACATTTAGCAGCCGCAAAACCCAAGTCACCGCTACACAATTCAATCACCCGATAGGGCAACTGTAAAGCTTGTAGGATTGCCTCTGCATTAGCGACTAAACTTTCATGTTCCTGAGCAGAAGCGTCAGGATGAACGATTTTGACCATTTCCACCTTATTAAATTGATGCAAACGGATCAAGCCCCTCGTGTCTTTGCCATAGCTGCCCGCTTCTCGACGAAAACAAGGGGTATAGGCACAGTGTTTGATCGGTAATTGCTCCGATGAGAGGATTTCATCGCGATAAAGATTAGTTACGGGTACTTCTGCCGTTGGTGCTAACCAAAGCTCATCATCTCGACATTTAAAGCTTTCTTCCGCGAATTTTGGCAGTTGTCCCGTCCCGCGCAGGGAGTCACTATTAATCAAAATTGGCGGTAAAACTTCTGTATAACCGGCGACAATATGGCGATCAAGCATAAAATTAATTAAAGCTCTTTCTAGGGCTGCTCCGAGCGCGATAAGATTAACAAAACGACTCTGGGCGATCTTTACTGCCCTTTCAAAGTCTAAAATGCCCAATTTTTCCCCAATTTCCCAGTGAGGCAAAATATTCGGGTTGGTGGGTTTATATTCTTCTCCCCAGCGTCTGACTTCGACATTTTCCCGTTCATCCTTACCGATGGGAGTGGTTTCACCGGGTAAATTGGGTAAATCTAAGATTTTTTGGTCAATAGCCGCTTTAATCTCTTTTTCCTGCGGTTCTAATTGAGCTAGTTTACTTTTAATCTCGTTTCCTTCTATTTTCATTGCCAAAATTTCGGGACTGTTGACATCGCTGCCACTTTTAACTTTTTGTCCCACCAGTTTACCGATTTCGTTACCCCGGGCCTGTAAACTGCTGCGTTCTAACTCTAAAGCCTTCTGTTGTTGATTTAACTGGAGAATAGGGGCAATATCATAACTCCCTCCCCGACTATCTAAGCGTTTCTGTACTTCCTCTGGATTTTCTCTAATTTGCTTTAGGTCTAACATGGTACGAGTCAGTGAAAAGTAAAAATTAAGTGGGGGAGTCGGGGAATTGGCAGCCTGAGGGGAAATGTTGTCAATCCCTAACCAATGCTCAATAATAACTCAAAACATAACTAAAATATCGGTGGGAAGCCGCCGGTAAAACTAGCAACAGCAGAAACTAGGGTATATTTAATTGTGGTGTTTGGAGTAAGTCTCATGCTCAAGTATCTGCCTGTTAAATTACTGCGTTTTTTAGCGATTAGCTGTCTTGTAACGTTAATTTCTCTAGGATTTGACCGTTTACACCCCGTTAAAGCCAATCCCACCCTCATAGCTCAAAATGCTTGGGCCGGGGCCTCCTTCCCCGTGGAAAACTTTCAAACCTATACCTCTGGTTTCGGTTATCGTTCCTCTCCCATGGATGGCAGTCAACAATTTCATGCCGGGTTAGATATGGCCGCACCCTTAGGGAGTTATATTCGCAATTGGTGGACTGGCAGAATCGTCGAATTATCCGATCAGACAGGCTGTGGCACCATGATTAAGATGCAATCGGGTCAATGGACGCATATTTATTGTCATCTCATGGGTTCGGTTCAATCCGATAGCCGCGGTACTTTTTTGATTGATAGGTCAGGGGGAATCGTCCTTACTCTCGGTCAGGATATACCGGCAGGGGCCCGCATGGCTAGAGTGGGAATGACCGGACGCACCACTGGGCCACACCTGCACTGGGGACTGATGTACGGCAATCAATACGTTGACCCCGCTTTGGTTTTAAATGCTATGTACGGTTCTAATCCTTCGGGTAATAGTTAATATCTCCTGCAAAAATCAAAAATCTTCCCTTAGTGAGAAGACTCCGAGGCGGTCGAGAGGAGACTCTGAGCAGGAAAAAAGACAATGGACAAGTATTATATCATTAAAGCCCACAATTCTGACTACTGGCTACTGACTCCTAACTCTCAGGACAATTTGTGATTTTCATAAGAGGTCCAGTGAATAACGAGGGACACTGCTAAAATTAAGCTGATCGATTCAGGTATATCTAGATAAAATGCGAATATTAACCCTTGTACCGGGAGGAATTAGCAATCAACTGCTGTTTTTTCCCACTCTAGAAACCCTCCAGCAAACTTACCCCCAAAGCAGCATTGATGTTTTGGTCGAACCTAGAGCAAAGGCTGCCTATCGTCTCTGTCCCCAGGTTAGGGAAGTGCTTTTATTTGACTATCGAGATCAGTACGGATTAGCGGATTATTTAAATATTTTGGGAGTAATTCGGGACCGGGAGTACGAAATCGCCATTAGTCTCACCAATCGTCCTGCTATCAACCTTTTACTCTGGTTAAATGGTGTTCCTAACCGTATAGGCTATGAAAATAATGGCAGCTGGTTCTTATCGCAACAAGTACCCCAGCCAACGGAAGACTATCTAGCGGATAATTATCACGCACTGGTCAAAGGGTTAAAGATTGCCGCACCCTGTCCACCTTTAAAAATAACATTGAATCGGGATGATATCGATTGGGCCCAAATGGAGCAGCAACGCCTCAATATTAAGGATAGCGGCTATATTCTCCTCTACGCCGGCGGTAGCGATCTCAGCATCAGCCAAGGACTGGAAACGCCTTATCCCCTAGAGAGTTGGCTAGAAATTATCCAAGGCATTCGCCATCAACAACCGGATTTGCCAATTGTCGCGATCCAGGGAGAACTGGATGAAGCTTGGGTTTTAGCCCTCAAAACTATGGATAATAACTTAAAAGTGTCGAGAACAGGCGATATCGGTAAAATGGCGGCTATGATCGCCGGCGCCAACTTATTGTTAGCTACCGAAAGTGTCCCTTTACAGTTAGCCGTGGCCGTGGGAACCTATACCCTCTCGCTGCTGGTTCCTTCGTTGTCTAAGAGAGTTTTACCGAGCGGGGGAGAGCTGCATCGATATATTGAGGCTAATACGGGAAAAGTCGCTGATATTACTCCCGAAACTGTCCTGAAAAAGATTTGGGGCCAGTAAATAATCGGGTTTTGATCGCTTTTCTCGTGGCTCGAAACCCGAAAAAAAATCGGCATCAAGGCTCAATTTTGCGATTGAGATAACTGACTTTTCAAGGATTCTAGGGAGGCCCAACGACCATCAATGGCAGTATTTTCTGGAAGAAGAAAATCCGGTGGTTGACAATTGGCTCCGCAGAGTTGACGGGGGGGTAAAGTTAGACATAACTGCTCGTATAACCACATTTGCGGGTCAAAATCCCCGTTAGGATCGAGGGTTTCCGAGAGGTCTTCGTAGGCTATTTCTCGCTCTAGAGGATAGGAGCTATCGTAGTCTTTATTTTTGTCTAGCCAGATTAATTCGGAAGTGTTTAATTGCAGACGATGATTATATTGTTGTAAACAGCGATCGCAGGTTAAGGTGACGATGGTTTCCGCTTTCACCGATACTTCCAAAAAATTGCCCCCATGTCTAACCAGCAAGGTTCCCCGCACCGGTGTCAAGGTTTCTAGACCGGGGATAAAATTATCGATGATGATGACTCTTTGTCGCTCAGGAGATTTGAGGAGGTGGGGGATAAAAATAGTTTCCATAGATAACTCCTGTATCATTTATCGGGTGTCAACTGCGTTAGCGAGTAACGCCACCATAATTGCTCGGTGACAATCTTTCCTTTATTAGCTTATCGCAGCCCCGACCTCTAGAGACATAGACCGGTTCTAGGCTGTGGGGTGTAGGGTGTATTTTCAGTGAACAGTAATCAGTGAACTGAAAACTCACATCTGATAACTGATAACTGTATTTGACAGTCTGTCTGTTGATCAATTGAGAAAGTTTCCTCAGAATTGGGAGTATATGCACAAAGATACTCCTATGTCAACGGTTTTGAAAAATTTTCTTCCTCGCCTCGGTGGATTGGTTATGGTTATACTGCTCTGCTCGCTTGTGCTGGGGGGATTGCCTCGGCAGGGAAAAGCGGTTCAATCAGTACATTTATCCTACTGGCTGCGATCGGGAATTGAACAACTAGAGGCGGGTAATTATCAGCAAGCTTTGCAGGATTTCAATCAGTCGCTGGAACAGGAAAATAACTTGGCCCTAGCCTACAGTAATCGCTGTTTAACTAAAATTTATTTACAGGATTATCTGCACGCTTGGCAAGACTGCACCCGCTCTTTACAACAGCAATCCGATAATTATCTAGCCTATTTCCATCGGGGTTTAGCTTTTTATCGTTTGGGAGATTATTCACAGGCGCTGACCGATTATAACCAGACTATTCGGCTAAAACCCACCTATTATCAAGCCTACTATAACCGTGGTTTAGTTCAGTCGGCCATGAAAAATTATCCCCTTGCCCTAGCAGATTTTAATCAATCCTTGCGTCAAATTACTAACCAGCAACCCGACACTTTAGCCACTATTTATAATGATCGAGGTTTAGCTCATTTAGCCCTCCACAATTTTACCTCAGCCAAGGCGGATTTTAATCAAGTTCTCCAGTTAAATAAAAAGAACGCCTCAGCCCACTATAATCTAGCTTGTACCGCTCACCAATTAGGTGAATACGACCGCTCTATCGCCCATTTAAATCAGGCGATTGCCATTGATCCTTTTTATGCCGATGCTTATATTAGAAGGGGATTACTGCGGCATCAATTGGGTTATTATCAATCAGCTTTAGCGGATTTAAATCAAGGAGCAAATCACCTCTATCATCAGGGATTGCACCACAATTATCAGCAAATCCTCGCCCTAATCGAGCAAATCCACCAACAGTTACTTTCCCTACCATCTCCCATTGTTTAAAAAAGTGATCAATATTACAAAGGAAAGCGCTTCATGGCAGTGACGGCGAGACGGGCATTATCTTTAAGGACTTGGGAAACCCGGGGAATTTGGGGAATTTGCCAGAGAACATCGACGGTGCGCCGTAATAATCGCACTAGATCTCCCTCATCGAGGCTAGTATTTTCGCACAATTCTGGCCAGGATGTCCCCTGGGCCCAACGGGAGGCAATCCCCATCAGTTGGGTTTCTAACCAGACAGGAATAGTGATATCGTAGCGAGATTGAGCTTGATAGAGTAAACGGCGAACTTCTCGCAAACCAGGAGAATTTCCCTCTCCTTGTCGCAAAATATCGATAACTTCTGGCACAGGCGGGTAATTGCACCAAGTATCGGGGCGAGGGGGTTCCGTAATCATAGCGCTGATGGCGGCGGCTAGTTGGCTAGGAGTCAATCGATCCAAATCTCCGGACATCATCGCTAATCCTAACCAGAGTTCATTTTCCCCGCGAATAGTGGCCGCCGCTTCTCCGAGGGGAGTGGGCAAATAACCCTCTAATGCTTGGAATTCCCGCAAAATCTCGATTAGATTCAGAAATTCTTCCCAGTAGTAGGATTTGCGCGATTGTTGTTTTTGGTATTTAATCTGGGTCTTGTGTAACTTGTCGCGAGCAATTTCTCGATCGTAGTATAATTTCATCAATCGCCCCGGATTTTTGCGTTTTTGCAGGGGATGAGCGGCAATTTGACTATTGACAATTTCAATTTTTTGTGCTTGTGTTGCCAGTTCCGCCACCGGTGGGATGCCCTGCACTTGTTGGGGGATTAAATTGGCGATCGCCCGAGTATTTTCCTCACCCTTGCGCCAACCCCCTAGGGAAACAGCTTCTAGGGAAGGGGGTATCAGTTCGCCTAATGCCGCAGGAGTGAGAAAACCTCGATCGATCTCGCCAATATCAGCATAGGCGGCTAAATACCAGCGATTATCACTGCCTAAACAAACAAGAGTTCGCACTTGACCGGCTCCGTGCAGGGTATTGACAAAGATAGCGGGGACGGGGACGGAAACCTTAATATGTTTGCCCTTGAGATGGAGGATGGTTCCGACGGGAATATTCGGCAATTTTAGATGTATTTCCTGTCTTTTCTGTGCTTCTGACTGACTAGCGAGAATTTTATACAGTCTTTCTTCTTCCCGCAGTCTTTCCCGGAGCTTTTCGTAACTAAAGACCTGCTCCCGTTCGATACCGGCTAATTCCATATCCAACTTAGCTAATTCGGTGGTTAAGGCGGTAATCTGTTGTCGTTCGGGGCTTAACTTCAAACGAGCGAGATATTCGGCGAAACTGCGCTCTAAGAGGTCTTTGGCCTCCTCTAGACTGTGTTTTTGCAGGAGATTTAAGACCATGCCGTAACTGGGCGCAAAACAGCTTTGCAGGGGTTCCGGTTGAGCGATGGCCAGAAAAGCCGCTTCTTTTGCCCCTTCAAAGGGCGTTTGTACTGTCACCACATGGCCCACCGCGTCCATTCCCCGGCGACCGGCCCGGCCGGCAATCTGGACAAATTCCGAGGGAGTCAGCATACTATGGCCATCATCGGTGCGTTTGGAGAGGGCCGAGATGACAGTGGTGCGGGCGGGCATATTAATCCCGGCCGAGAGGGTAGCGGTGGCAAAAACCACCTTAATTAAACCGGCTTCAAAGAGTTGTTCGACTAATTCTTTCCAGAGGGGTAAAATCCCGGCATGGTGAACACCACAGCCCCGGGTGAGGGGTTCCACTTGGTCGGCCCGCACCAATTGGGAAGCACTGGCTAGGAATTCAAACAGTTGGTTTTTCGTCTCGGGGGCGGCGGTTAAGAGGCTGAGGAGTTGATCTTCAGACTGGGGGTTATTAGCGAAAAAAGCCAGTAATTTTCGGTGTAAAGGCGGATTTTCGACGGCAAAGAAGGAAAGGGCGACTTCTTGCAGATTGGGATTATCTTCCAAGAAGAAAATGAGTAAACGGTAGTAAATGGCTCTTGCTTCTTCTGGATTAACGAGATTGAGGTTTTTTAGCTCTCTAATCGCCTGATCGCAACCTTTACGGCTGAAAATGACGTAAATGGCCGGGAGCATATCCTTGTCCCGCAGAGTGGTGACAATCGAGGCGATGGTGGGACAATCTTCTCGTTTTAAGCGTCGGGGTTTGCCGTGGCCGACTTTTGAGTGTAGTTTCGGGTTAACTTTGCTCTGTTTTGGGTCGAGCAGCGGGAATAATCCCTCTTTGTTGGCGAAATAAAAGCGCAGGGGGACGGGGCGAAAATCAGAGTTAATTAGCTCGCAGCTGGAGGTCTGTTTATTGTCGCCGGATTGACGCAGTTGCCGCACCCAGTTAATCCAGTCGGTGAGTTCCCCGGGGTTGCCGATGGTGGCGGAGAGAGCGACTAATTGGATACTAGGGGGACAGTAGATAATTGATTCTTCCCAAACGGTGCCGCGACCTCGATCGCTGATATAGTGACATTCATCGAGAACTAGGGTTTCCACGTTTTCTAGGGAAGTGCCTACCTCACCGATTGGGGTTTGATAGAGCATATTGCGAAAAATTTCTGTAGTCATGACTACAATTAATGCGGTGGGATTGATCACCACATCGCCGGTAATCAATCCCACTTCCGCAAACAGCAGCGGGGAATCCTCATCGCCATCGGTGGGGGTGCGACCGAATTTTTCTTGAAAATCCCGGAATTTTTGGTTAGAAAGAGCTTTCAGGGGAGTGGTGTAGAAAACTCGTTTGCCCCTTTCGAGGGCGCGATAGATAGCGTATTCTCCGATTAAGGTTTTGCCGGAACCCGTGGGAGCGCAGACAACCACTGATTTACCGGCAGCGAGAGCGGCGATCGCCGATTGCTGGAAGTCGTCGAGTTTAAAGGGAAAAATGGTTTTGAGATCCAAAGAAGTAGGGTTGAGGGACTCTTTCACGTCAAGTCTAAGAGGAGAAATTTTTTAAATTGCGGCTATTCTGACTGGCTTTTTTTATTCTAGTCGAAAAAAGTGGACTTCTAGAAACTAGGGATAAGCTTAACCTTTGGGGGCGATGCCCAATCCCATCATACTTCATCTGTATAAGAAATGCTGTATCACTAATAATTGTATCTCTATTTTGTCCTTAGCTTGATTAATTATACCTACTGATCATGATTAAATTTCGTCCTGAAGACTGTTTAGTTTTAGTGGTTGATAATGTCAGTAAAAATCTCGAATTGGCTGTGAAGATTCTTGATTTTGCTGATTATGCCACTATTTGTGCTAGTAGTGTTAAACAGGCAATAGAACGAGTAAAAAATGCTAATCCTGACCTAATTATTCTTGACTTAATGATGCAAAATCTGGGGTACATAAAACGTAAGGACGAAAATTAAGGCTTTCAGCGTTTCTTAATGAGAATGAGCATTTGTCCATAATTCCCCTAAATGCTTACACAGCAAGGGGTTGACTGCTTTTTGTATGACCTGAATCCTTACCATAAAACTTTGTTGAAGACTCAAAAGTGATACTTTGTACGCTCATATACCGATTATTTTTGTAACAGATAGTAAGGAAAAAGAAGATATTATCAATGCTTTTGATTCTGGGGCTGTGGACTATGTAAATAAACCCTTTTATAGTTGGGAACTGTTAGCGAAAGTTAAAATTCATCTAGAACTGAAAAATATCAATTCTCAACTAGAAAAGCTAGTCAGAACTGATAGCCTAACTGGGGGGAAATAATCGTCGAGAGATTCTCGCCTTGAGCGAGAAATAATTGGAACGATGTCGTCGTTATCATCGTTATTTTTCGGTTCTAGTCATCGATATCGACCATTTTAAACATATTAACGATACCTTTGGTCATATCCTAGGAGATAAAACTTTAATTACTGTCGCTGGGGCAATTAAAAACTGTCTGGGTCAAGTGGATAGTTTTGGCTCTTTGGGGACGAGGAATTTGTCGCTATTCCCCCAGAAACTAATCTTCAAGATGCCGCTACCACAGCCCAGCGCATTTGTCAAGTAACTAACGACCTAAATATTAAAATTGATCGACAAAAAGTGCGAGTTACTGCTAGTATTGGTGTGGCAACATTTAGCCCTGAAGATAATAATCTGGAAGCGGTGATCGAGCGGGCTGATCATGCCATGTTCGCCGCTAAAAATCAAGGTAGGAATCGAGTTAGTTTAGGTGAAACAGTATGAAAAATTTGTTATTTGTTCTTGGTTTTTTGCTCTTGGGTGTAGCCCCAAGTTTTAGTGCCGATCTTGATACAATTATACGCCGGGGAAAATTAATTGTCGCCGTCAAAAATAATCTCCCTCCCCTCGCTTTCCTTGATTCTCAGGGCAATCTGCAAGGATTGGAAATCGACATCGCTAAACGTCTAGCGTCAGAAATTCTCGGTTCTGACAGTGCTATTATTCTCAAACCCGTTACTAATCAAGAACGTTTACAGGTGGTTATTGATGATCGGGTGGATTTAGCGATCGCTCGTGTGGCGATTACTCCTGCACGTCGGCGCTTAGTGGATTTTAGCCCCTTTTATTACCTCGATAGCAGCGGTTTTGTGACGAAAAACCCGCAATTGCAGCGTTTAGAAGACTTAGCTAACTCTAGAATCGCCGTACTCAACGGATCGACGACAATCGCCCTTGTGCGTTCCAATTTACCTAAAGCTATCCTGCGCGGGGTTGCTTCCTATCAAGAAGCTTTAATTTTACTGGAAACCGGGGAAATAGACGCTTTTGCGGCTGATAATAGCCTTTTAACTGGTTGGGTGCAGCAATTCCCCAATTATCGTCAATTACCGATCGAGTTGGGGGCGATCGCTCTAGGAGTCGTTCTCCCTAAAGGTTTACAGTACCAAAGTCTCCGAGAACGCGTCAACCAAGCGATCGAGCGGCTAGAATCCACCGGCTGGTTAGCAGAACGGGTGAACTACTGGGGACTGCCCCTGAGAATTCGGGAAATGGGAAGATAGGGTGTGGGGAGAAGGGAGTTTTTTGCTGTGAGCAATGAACAGTGATCACTGATCACTGATAACTGACTAAATCCTGCTATAATCTGAGGGAATAAGTATAAAAATATTAATTGCTCGATCGCTAATTATGGAAGATACCCTGCCGCTTATTTATGTTTCTGGATTGCTAATTTTTGTGATTGGTTTAGGAATTTTTGTCATCGTGCAAATCGTTAAAACCCGTCGAGTGGAAGGAACCTTTAACAAGCTACAAAAGAAATTGCAAAAAGAAAAAGGTACAGCTAAAGAATATTATGAATTAGGGAGTCTTTATCTGGATAAAAAACTCTATGTTCAAGCCTTGAGTTTACTACAAAAGGCTTTAAAAATCTCGGAGGAAGAAAGCATCGAACCAGAAAATCAAGCCCTAATCTACAATGCGATCGGTTTTTCCTATTTTGCCCAAGAACAATTAGAATTAGCGATTCGTAACTACAAAGAAGCAATTAAACTTTATCCTCAATACTCGATCGCTCTCAATAATCTTGGCAATGTTTACGAAAAGAAACAAATGGCTAAAAAAGCTCTCGAAACCTACGAAGAAACTCTCAAATTTGAACCTAACAATACTGTGGCGAAAAAGCGCACCGAATCCCTGCGTAAACGCTTCGCCGAATCGAAATAGTTTTGACTACTGCTCAAATTCTTTTTAGAGATCGAAGAATCTTCGATCTCTTTCTTTATTTCAAGCCATAAAACAAGACAATTAAACTAGGGGTTAAAATTGTCAAAATTAAATTTAGGGGCGCACCCAAACGAGTAAAATCGAGGAATTTATAGCCCCCGGGGGCATAAACCATAGTGTTAGTTTGATAGCCAATCGGTGTTAGATAACTATTAGAAGCAGCAAAGGTGACAGCATACATAAAAGCCAAAGGATTTAAACCTAAGGTTTTCGCCACTTCCACGGCGACGGGAATCATTAACACGACGGCGGCATTATTAGAGAGGATTTCAGTTAAAACTGAGGTAATTAGATAGAAGAAAACTAAGATCCAAAACCCCGAAAGATGGCCACCGATAGCCACTAAATTATCTGCTAACCATTTAGTCGTTCCTGAGTTATCCATGGCAGTACCCAGGGGAATTAAACCCGCTAATAAAAAGATAATATCCCAACGGATGGAACCATAGACTTCCCCTGGTTTTAGACAGCCAGTAATTACCATTAAAACCACTCCGACTAAACTGGTGACGAGAATCGGTTGAATATCAAAAGCGGCAATAATAATCACTAACAAAGTAATCATTAAAGCAATCATGCCCTTATCCTGTCGCAGTGATTCGATATTTTTTTCTTCTAAAACTAATAATTCTCGCGTGGTTTGTAACCCCACAAAACTCTGTTTTGGTCCCTGAACTAAGAGCAAATCGCCAAACTTTAAAGGAATTTTCCCTAATCTTCCTTGCAGTAATTCCGAACCACGCCGAATCGCTAGAACCGTTGCGTTATAACGCTGACGAAATTTCAAATCTTTTAAAGTTGTCCCAATTAAACGGGAATTAGAGAGAATCAAAACCTCGGCTAATTTTTCCTCACCTGTAGTAATTGCCGATTCAATATCTCCTTTCTGAAATTTGAGATCGGCAAAAATTTCCAATCCCCGTTCATTCTTAATTTTTAATAGTTCTTCTCGACTACTGTGAACGATTAAAATATCGCCAGCATTGAGAACTTTATCGGCTAAAGGCTGGGGTAAATGTACTTTATTTCTGATTAGTTCCAACACATCAAAATCAAACTTTCTTTGTAGTCCACTTTCGGATAAAGTTTGACCGATAAGATTAGAACGAGGGCTAATAATTACCTCACTCAGATATACTTTAGAACCATAATCATCGTCTAAAAATTCCCCTGTGGAAGATTTGCGATCGGGTAATAATTTTGGGGCAAAAATTGCTAAATAAATCAAACCTGCTAAAAAAGTTACTACTCCTAAAGCAGTGAATTGAAATAAGCTAAATTGCCCATAACCCAGCTTGGCAGAAATACCACTAGCGAGAATGTTTGTAGAAGTTCCCACCACGGTAATCATCCCCGCTAAAACCGTGGCGTAGGAAAGGGGAATTAATAACTTAGAAGGGGAAATTTTTTGTTTTTTACACCAATCTTCGACGATGGGTAAAAAGATCGCCACCACTGCTGTGTTATTAATAAAAGCACTAATTGGCCCCACCAATGCTCCTAGGACAAATACCTGCTGGTGGGGATTTTTACCCCCCCAAACCAGCAAGCGATCGCGAACTACTTGAATCACTCCCGTGCGCGTAATTCCGGCACTAAGCACAAACATTGCCATCACTGTCACCGTGGCAGAATTACTAAATCCAGCGATACCTTCTTCGGGAGTAACTAAACCCAAAAGAATCAGGACAATTGCCACGCATAAAGCGGTTAAATCTACCGGTAGCCATTCCGCCACAAAAGCGACTAAAGCAACGACTAAAACCGTTAAAGTCAGAATAATTGGTGTTGGCATTGATTTATTTTTTCGTCATGAACCAGCGAATAAATAACTTCTCTAACTCAATCCAAACAAACATTAAGGCACTAAATCCAAAACAGATTAATAATTCGGTGCCACTAATCCATTGAGTACCGAAGAAGTTTTGTAGAGGAGGAGCATAAATTAACAACAATTGTAGGATCGTTGTCAAGCCCACGGCGGCAATAATGTAAGGATTAGAGAAGGGATTCATTTGCACAGCTAACTGGGTATGGGAACGCACCGCCAAAGCATGACCCATTTGTGCTAAACAGAGGGTAGTAAATACCATGGTTTTCCAACGTCTGGGATCTCCGATTTCGGGGGTTGCCTGAGTATATCGGTAAGCCCAGTACATCATAATAATGGTGAGAATGGCAAAGACGATGCCGATGCGAATCATATACCAACCCAACCCGCGAGCAAAAATGCTTTCCCGGGGGCTAAAAGGTGGACGTTTCATCACATTAGGTTCGGCGGGTTCCATTGCCAGAGCCAGAGCCGGTAAACCGTCGGTGACAAGGTTCATCCAGAGGATTTGTAAGGGAGAAAGGGGAACACCGCCTAAACCGAGCAGCGGAGCCGATGCAATTGTCAAAACCTCGCCAATATTACTGCCGAGAATATATTTAATAAAGCGCCGAATGTTACTGTAAACCACGCGCCCCTCTTCGGTGGCAGCGACGATGGTGGCAAAATTATCATCCAGCAAAATCATATCGCTGGCTTCTTTGCTGACATCGGTTCCCGTAATCCCCATGGCGATGCCGATATCGGCTTGTTTTAGTGCCGGAGCATCATTGACTCCATCCCCCGTCATGGCGACGAATTTGCCCCGTTTTTGCAAAGCTTGGACGATTCTCAGCTTGTGTTCGGGAGAAACGCGAGCATAGACACTCACACCATCTACCTCTGCCTCTAGGTCATTCTGAGACATTTTTTCTAATTCTTTACCCGTGATTACTCGCTCCCCAGCAGCAGCAATGCCTAATTCACTGGCGATCGCCTTGGCCGTTAATTGGTGATCTCCGGTAATCATAATCGGACGAATTCCCGCTTGACGACAGAGGGCAACCGCTTCTTTAACTTCTTTGCGGGGTGCATCGAGCATTCCCACCAATCCCAACCAAACCAAGGATTGTTCCTCACTATCTTCTCTTTCCGCTTCTGGCACTTCTGTCATCGGTTTATAGGAAAAACCTAAGACTCGTAGGCCATTACTCGCCATTTCGTCATTTTGTGCCAAAATACGGCTTCTTTGTTCATCTGTTAGGGGTTGACTTTCCGCCCCAACTTGGATCAGAGAACAACGTTCGAGAATTAATTCCGGCGAGCCTTTGGTAAACATTAAATAGGTAGAATCCCCCAAACCTAACTGGGCATTCTCACAGATTACTGACATTCTCTTTCTTTCGGAAGAAAAGGGAAATTCCCCTAAACGAGGGCTTTTTGGCTGCAATGCTTCCTGATATAGTCCTCCTTTACCCGCTAACGTCAGTAAAGCTCCTTCGGTGGGATCGCCTAAAATTAACCATTCTTGCTCTTTATTTTGCAAAAGTGCATCATTACACAGCACACAAGCCGTTAAAATTGCCTGTAGTTCGGGATCACTTTCACTAGCACCACTAAACTCACCGATGGGTGCGTAACCTTCCCCGGTGACAGTGATTGTCTGCTCGGAAGTATTAACTTTCTGCACCACCATTTTATTTTGAGTTAAAGTTCCGGTTTTATCGGAGCAAATCGTCGTTACCGAGCCTAGGGTTTCCACTGCCGGCAATTTACGGATTAAAGCTTGTCTTCTCACCATTCTTTGGGTTCCAATTGCCAAAGTCACCGTCACCACTGCCGGTAAACCTTCGGGAACAACGGCCACAGCCATACTGAGGGAGGTTTCTAGGAATGATTCAAAAAACTGCCAACCAAAGCGAATTACACCCCCAAGCACGATTATAGCCACTAAAGCTAGGGAACCACTCACTAAAACGTTACCTAACTGCGACATTCGCTGTTGTAGGGGAGTGGGTTCACTTTCTACTCCTTGTAACATGGCGGCGATTTTACCGATTTCCGTATCCATTCCCGTCTTGGTAATCGCCACTTTCCCCCGTCCCTGTACTACTTCTGTACCCTGATAGACGAGGTTAATGCGATCGCCTAAAGAGGCATCTTCTGGTAAAACCCTCTGTGCTTGTTTATTCACCGATTCCGCTTCCCCCGTGAGGGCAGCTTCGCGGATTTGCAGGTTTTGTGCTTCTAATAATCTGCCATCGGCGGCAATTTGTACCCCCGCTTCCAGTAACATGATATCCCCAGGGACAAGTTCCTTGGCCGTCACTTCAAAGGTACTACCATTACGAATAACCCGGACTTTCGGCGAGGATAACTGCTTAAGGGCGGCTAAAGCCTTTTCTGCCCGACTTTCCTGGAAATATCCTAAAATACCGTTTAAAATAACAATTGTAAAAATAGCGATCGCATCTTTGGGAAATTCCGCTTTTTTCAGGTCCAAAACTGCCGAAACCACCGCCACGGCAATCAGCATCACTAACATAATGTTAGTAAACTGTTCCCAGAGAATCATTAACGGGCTACGTCCCCCCGTTTCTTTTAGTTCATTTAACCCGAAAATATCCTTTCTTTTAACAATTTCGTCCTCGATTAAGCCGGTTTCCCCATTGGTTCTCAGGATTTCCAGGGTTTGTTCCCCAGTTAAATTATGCCAAGCACGATTATTCTCTATTTCCGAGACTTGAGGTGACGTAGTGGGAAAAGTCATAGCGATCGATTGAAGAGGGTGTATGCGTAAACTCAAAAGGTGAGCGAGTTAAGCTAATTACATATCACAATATCAGTTATCAGTTATCAGTGACCAGTAATCAGTTATCAAGGAAGTGGGGTGTGGGGAGAACAAAGCAGCCCCCCGCCGACCGTCTTCTCGATAATCTGAAAAAAAATGTAACGAAATGTGAAGTATAATAGCGAATGTGATAAAGACAAGACATTAGAGAGTAGATAGGAAACGATGCGAGTTGCGATCGCTGGTGCGGGACTAGCTGGATTATCTTGTGCGAAATACCTTGTCGATGCGGGATATACGCCCATCGTCCTGGAACGTCGCGATGTATTAGGGGGAAAAATTGCCGCTTGGAAAGATGCCGATGGGGACTGGTACGAAACCGGTTTACATATCTTTTTCGGCGCTTATCCCAATATGCTGCAATTATTCAAAGAATTGGGCATAGAAGATCGTTTACAGTGGAAAGAACACTCGATGATCTTCAATCAGCCGGAAAAACCAGGGACTTATTCGCGGTTTGACTTCCCTGATATTCCCGCCCCAATTAACGGTATTGTTGCAATTCTCCGCAATAATGATATGTTAACTTGGGAGGAAAAAACTAAATTTGGACTCGGTTTAATACCTGCCATTGTTAAAGGACAAAGTTACGTCGAGGAGATGGATAAATATTCTTGGTCGGAATGGTTAGAGAAACAAAACATCCCCTCTAGGGTAGAAAAAGAAGTGTTTATCGCTATGTCGAAAGCCCTAAACTTTATCGATCCTAACGAAATTTCTGCCACGATTCTACTAACGGCATTAAACCGATTTTTACAAGAGAAAAACGGCTCAAAAATGGCCTTTCTCGATGGTTCACCCACGGAAAGACTCTGCCAACCTTTAGTCGATTACATCACCGCTAGAGGTGGCGAAGTGCGCTTAAACGCCCCTTTGAAAGAGATTATTTTAAATGAAAATGGCACAGTTAAAGCCTTCTTAATGCGCGGTTTAGATGGTGAGGAAGATTATCTTTTTGAAGCGGATCTTTATGTGTCTGCGATGCCTGTAGATCCTTTAAAAGTTTTACTGCCTAAACCTTGGCAAGAAGATAAATTCTTTCAAAAATTAGAAGGATTAGAAGGGGTTCCCGTCATTAATTTACACCTCTGGTTTGATCGCAAACTAACCGACATCGATCATTTATTATTCTCCCGTTCGCCTTTACTCAGTGTTTATGCTGACATGAGCAACACCTGTAAAGAATACGCTAACCCCGATCGCTCGATGTTAGAATTAGTTCTCGCTCCTGCTCAGGATTGGATTACTAAATCCGATGAAGAAATTATCACCGCCACGATGAAAGAACTAGAAAAACTCTTTCCCCAACATTTTACTGGCGATAATCCCAGTCAATTGTTAAAATATCATCTGGTGAAAACTCCCCGATCGGTTTATAAAGCCACCCCCGGCCGACAAGCTTATCGACCTTCTCAGAAAACTCCGATCGAGAATTTTTATCTCGCCGGTGACTATACCATGCAAAAATATTTAGGAAGCATGGAAGGAGCGGTTTTATCAGGGAAATTAGCTGCAGCAGTGATCAGCAAAGATCACCCCGCAGCCCCCCTAAACCCGAATAAAACCCAATCCACACCAGTGTCCAGCGCTCGTTAATTCTCTGGCTAGGGACTAATGACGAAAATGGCCTTGAGTGAGACAATGCTATATCATTAGCCACAGTTTGCCGTTAATCTAAGTCAATCATTCCGCCCCAGCAGAATGCTCCAATTGCCAAAACCGACCCACCCCACCAAACCCCTCGTCTCCCTTGCGGAGTCCTACGAACTCTGTCGCCGGATTACAGAGAAGTATTCCAAAACGTTTTATCTCGGTACTCTCCTGATGCCGAAAGCAAAACGTCGAGCGATCTGGGCAATTTATGTCTGGTGTCGTCGTACCGATGAACTGGTCGATGGACCTCAAGCCCGGTTAACTACCCCTGAAACCCTAGATTTATGGGAAAAACAGCTAGAAACCGTCTTTTCTGGGGTTGCCCTTGAGGATGCCGATGTCGCTCTCGTAGATACTCTAGAAAAGTTCCCCATGGATATCCAACCCTTTCGGGATATGATCGCCGGGCAACAGATGGATCTCTATCGCAGTCGTTATCAAACCTTTGATGAACTAAAACTGTACTGCTATCGGGTGGCGGGGACTGTGGGGTTAATGTCCAGCGCGGTGTTAGGATTGGAAGATGGCGATCGCTCGGCTCCTTGGCGACGCAATCAAAGCGTCTATATTCCCCAAGAAGAAGCGATCGATCTCGGTATTGCCAATCAATTAACCAATATTTTGCGGGATGTGGGGGAAGATGCCCATCGTGGGCGGATTTATCTACCTTTAGAGGATTTAGAGCGTTTTAACTACAGCGAAGACGATTTACTCAAAGGGGTTAATAATGACTGTTGGAAGGGGTTAATGCGCTTCCAAATTGAGCGGGCCCGTTATTACTACGATTCCGCCGAAAGGGGGATTCGCGCCCTTAATCCCGATTCCCGTTGGCCGGTTTGGGCGGCTTTACTGCTTTATCAAGGCATTTTAGACGTAATTGAGGCAAATAATTACGATGTCTTCGCCCGTCGTGCCTTCGTGCCTTTAGCCAAGAAAATGCTCTATTTACCCGTGGCTTGGTTGCGATCGCAAGCCTTATAAAAAGGCGACGGGTTTTATCGCTTACCGACTCCACCCGTCAAATCTTACTTAGGTTTGGCTTTTTCAGAGCGATTTAGGAGTCACCCACCAGAAAGGGCCGGTTTCCGTACAGGGAACATCTCGATCGGTTTCGTAAACCACAAGACCGTCTTGCCGATCCAAAACCAAGGCCTCTCCTAGACGGACGTAGGATATAAATGGGCCGAGATAGCGGACAACAGGCCCATCGCTACAGGCCGGCAACACCCGATCGTTAAAATACCCCCACCCCACATCCTCGACGCCTTCATAGTAGGGGATGCTGAGATCATTGATCGCTTTCCCCGGAAAACGTTCTCGGATAGCTGACTGGAGAAATTCTGGCAGCGGTCGATCGGGCGATAATAATGTGGCAGATTTCATGGCTTTTCCCCCTAAAACTAAAGGAAGCGGGAAACTCTGACAAATGCCGTCCCGATCGGAACTATTGGCTTTCGCTCTCCACCTGGCCAATTTTTTACTAGGGATGGAATCTGGCGCAGGGAGTCCCTTTGTATTCATTGTAACAAATTTCCCCGCAAGGGTTCGGGGCGATACCGTCAGAACAGTTTTTCTTGATTTTTCGTTACAAAGATTGACAAATTTATCCTTTTATTTTGGCGATAATAATAATTACCTGGCGACGAGCCAGAAAAAATAATGGAAACAGGGAAAGACGGACGAGTCCCAGACTAACTAACTGGCAATAATGATAGCGAGAAAAGAAGTGGTTTAGTAGTGCCGAATTCTCGTTCCCAATCATTTAGGAGGTAGGAAAGATGACAATTTATGTCACCCGCGAGGGAGATAAACTGGTGGCCGATTCCCCACTGGAATTGGTAGAAAAATTACAACAATGTCAGGGTAAAATGACGGAAACAAGACAGGAATTCATGACTCGGATGGCTGCACAGATGGTAGCCAGCCAAGGTGTTACTGTTCCTATCACCGATCCGGAGAATTTTATCGCCGAGCTAATCCATAACGATTTTCTCAGCGTGGTGGACAGTATTGATGGCTGAAAGTCGGCCAGGGAATTGGCAGGAAAACTTAGCCCCTAGGGTTCCTAACACTCAACCGTTCTATACTAGGTCAAAAAGCAAAATTTCCGAGTCTTCTAGGGATTGAATAGTCAAGGAAGTTTCCTCGCTAATTGCCGCTCCATCCCCCGCTCGTAAATGCACGCTATTTAGGGTTATTTGCCCTCTAGCCACCTGTAACCAGCCATAACGACTGGGAGCTAAGGAATGAGTCAGGGACTGGCCTGGGGGCAGAATTCCCGCGTAGAGATTAACGTCTTGATGGACTTTAACCACATTATCGGCGCCGGTGGGAGAGGCGATTAATCGTAGGGTATGGGGAGAAAATTTGATCGCTTTTTGTTCATAACTGGGTTCTAGATTTTTTTGGTCGGGAATAATCCAAATTTGCAGAAGATGGAGGATATTAGTAGCAGAATGATTAAATTCACTGTGCTTTATCCCTGTTCCTGCACTCATCCGTTGAATTTCACCGTGTCGAATCACGGAACCCGTGCCGAGACTGTCTTGGTGTTCTAGTTCTCCCGCCAAAACATAGGTTAAAATCTCCATATCCTGGTGTCCGTGGGGGTGAAATCCTTTTCCCCCAATCACTTTATCCTCGTTAATAACTCTGAGACTTCTAAAATTAATCTGTTGCGGATCATAATATTGGGCAAAAGAAAAAGTATGATAGGTATCCAACCAACCATAGTTAGCGTGGCCTCTTTCCTCCGCTTGGCGTATAGTAATCATTAGTTTTCCTCTTTTTTATCTCTATATTCCTAGTATATAAAATCTTGCCAAAAATGAGCAGTAGGCACTTAAAATTCAGATAGTGACTTCAGCTGCTTTTTTAGCACCAAAAGCCTCCTATTGGGGGCCTAGGAAGAATGTAGTTACTTCTTAGAGCAGAGCAAATCATACTAAATCTGGTTATTAAAGACTGATTATTTATTACCCCTTTTGCCTGTTCTCATAAGTAGGGTATATGCAGCGGATTTAGTATCACCTCGAGAATTGGCAAATATAGCTCGATTTTTGTTTAAGCTGTACTGCATTAAATTGCGTATTGAATGGTTTAGTACAAATGCTCAAATTTCTTCTCCTTGCTTCCTTCCCCCCTCTCCCTGGCAGTCTTAACGAGTTATTTAGATAGTCAACAGCTTATGATTGCGGTAAAAAACCCTAATTATAGCATTTGGGCAGGTTACTTCATAAGTTGCAGTTCAGCTTGCTTGATCAAGATTTCAGGTCAAACTTAAACCAAATCTCGCCAATCTATCCCTAAATCTTATAATTTCTGAGCCATCTTTTCCGCTACTTCTTCAGGGGTGGGAACGAGTTTACCTTCCGGGCTAAAAAAGCGTAATTGGCTGTCATGAACCCCTAAAAATAATTCTAACTGTTGACTCCATAACCAACCCTGTTCATTCGCTGCAATTTCTTCGTATTTTCCTGCCATCAACTGAAACCCCTTAAATTTTAAACTGGTGGGATCAAACCAAAAATAGTTAGGAGTCTGGAAGGTTTCCTGATAAATTTCTTTCTTGAGACCTCGATCAGTTTCTGCCGTTGAATCAGACAAAATCTCGATGATGACATGGGGATATTTGCCATCTTCTTCCCACACTACCCAACTTTTACGGGGTTTTCTTGCTACTCCCAAAACCACAAAAAAATCAGGCCTCCTAAAATCTTCTAATTTTCGTTGATTGGGACTGTAATAAATAGTCAGATTACCAAAAGCATAGAAATCTTAGCGGTCTTTCCATAATAACTCTAGTGATTGGATCAAAAGCATCAATTGACGCAGATGTAACTCTGTTTCCATAGGGGGTTCATCACTCAGTAAATCACTTTTGGGAAAGATAATTTCCTTTAACTCATCTTCAATAATAACCATGACAACCACTCAATTATTTAACCTTCCCTATTTTAGCTCTTCAGTAGAGCGTTCTACTGTTTCCTATCAACTTAATCGTTTAGCAGGATTACGACGCTTTGCCATAGCGATTACCTTTCTCAATATTTCAGGTCGTACCGGCCTTGGATTTGAACAATCTTCGGCACAACCTCTGGTGGCTTTAGCAACAGGTTACAGCGTATAATTATCAGAAAGCGTTGATGCTGGGTTAGAAGTATCGGTCAGTTTGTCGATTTTCTGCTTTCTGCCCATATTACCTCTCATTTTTACGCGTAAATTGCCTTTAATTGTCCGATGGTTAGGGGCTTTTATCTTACAAGCAATCCTTGAGCCATAAAAAAGAACTGGATTCCTTGCTTACTCTAGGATTTCAGAAGTTTAATAAGTCTCAGATTGGCTCTCCCCAGTTTGGTGGGTGAAATGTATTCTAAGATACAGTTTTGCGGGCGAGGGAGTGGAATGAACCACAGAGACAGAGAGGACACAAAGATTAATCGCTACTATATAAGTTAAACTTATCACACAAAGTCGAGAAGAGCCTCAGATTATGAACGTCTAAAGTATAGTTACTTTAACAAAATAGTCGTAAAAATTGTTGTCAGAAGCGGGTAACGCGACTCGAACGCGCGACATTCACCTTGGGAAGGTGACGTTCTACCACTGAACTATACCCGCAAAACTATTCCTAATCATAGCATTGACCCCCCGACGAGAGCAACTGCTCTAGGCTGTTTTTCATCATCGCGCCGGTTTGTCCAGAAACGCTAAACTGTAAAGCTTCCCGATAGACTCGCCGCCGGATGATCAAGAATATTCGCCGTCCCACCAGAAGACTCGACTTCCCCTTTGACAAAAGACCATAACCTCTGCTGTAGGAGGGGTTAAGACAATTTCTGATGCCCCGTTACTGGGTACTAATCAACGCCTTCTGTTGCAGAGAAGTCGGTCGAGTTATCTTAGAAAAACGATAACTTCCCTCTCTAATCCCACATTCTACCATATTCAGGTAAATCGTTTCTAAGTCCTCCAATAAAGTCCGAAAACTATTTCTAGGGATCTTCCCTTGATTCTGTTCTTTTCTCTGTTTAGATTGCACCGATTCACTGCGCCTCGGTTTAATCACATTCAGGGAACTATCATCAATTTCTTCATCCTCAAATAGTCAAGGAGCTAGAGATTGTTTTCAATGCCATTTGTCGATAATATCACTGGATAATTTTGAGAGGTTGGCAAGGTTTCTTTCAAAATGCCTCTGAGATTGGACAGGAATTTAGGGGGTATTTTCTGACAAAGAATCACTATAATTAAATAAAAATGGTACGCTATTTTTTCCCGATCCATCCATGACTAAAACCCGGGGCATTTGCGCTCCACCTTCCCGCCAAGCTTCGATCGCTTCTTTCTGTAAAACCAATCCGCCTCCCTGTTCTTTTAAAGTTTCTGCTAATAATCTTTGTGCCTCAGCTTTCCCTTTAGCGCGATTAATTTCTGCTTGGGCCTGTTGTTCTGCTTCTTGGGTGATATAAACGGCTCTTTGGGCGCGTTGTTCTGCGATTTGTTTATCTTCGACAGCCCGGGCAAATTCTGGAGAAAAATTCAAATCTACCACACTGGTATCTAAAACTAGAATACCATACTTTTCTAACCGAGTTGATAGGGCATTATCAAAGTCTTCTTTCAACTCACTGCGTCGAGTAATTGCCTCCTCTACGGTTCTTTTAGCGGCGGCAATTTTAAAGGATTCTTGGGTTTGAGGAGCGATAATTTTAGCGACAATATTTTGCAAGGTGCCTTGGGTTCTTCTAATGTCCACTACCCGGGTTGGATCGAGACGAAAATTAATCGCAAAACTAGCGGATAAATCCTGTAAATCTTTAGTGGAACTTTGGGCAGGAACTTCAAATTTTTGCACCGTAACATCGTAGATATCAACACCAGAGACAAAGGGAGGTTTAAAGTGCAACCCCTCCAATAAAACCCCGTCTTTAGCCTTTCCTAAAACACTTAAAACCCCCGCTTGTCCGGGGGTGATGATCACATAGGCATTAAAGGCCGCTAAAATGACGATAGTGACCAATAATCCCCCAATCAGGGAAAGTAAATTAATAGCATCTTTCTGGTTCACAGTTTATACTCCTTGACGAGCGACTAAAGCGAGAATTTTTGTTGTGATCGCTTGATTGACAGGCATCACTGACAGACGATTTCCTGTCCTTACTAATAATAATTCATCGGCGGTAAAATTTTGTTTTAAAATTCCCAGAGGCAGCAGTTGGGGAAAAAGGCGATCGAACTCAACTTTAACCGTCCACCAGCGCGGGGAATCTGGAGAGGATTTAGAATCATAGTAGGGACTATCGCGATCGAATTGTGTGGGATCGATCGTATCGGTTTCCACTACGCGCATCAAGCCGACAATCCCCGGGGGGGTGATATTAGAATGATAAAAAAAGGACAGATCTCCCCGCTTCATCTGACGGAGAAAATTGCGGGCCTGATAATTTCGCACTCCCTCCCAAATAGTTTGACCATCTTTTTTTAAATCCCCGATACTATAGACATCGGGTTCCGATTTCATTAACCAGTAATTTAAATTCATCATTTATAGTTGTGATTAATTCAAATAAGCTCAAAAATATTTTTAGCCGTTCCTGTCAGCCTTGTTGCCATAGGGTTAAATATAATTGACTTTAGCTGCTTTTGTAGTTCTACTCAAACAATTATTGGTAAGAATGTATCTAAAAATACTTTTGTTAGCGACAATTTTTAAGGACTATGAGCCTTCAAGTCTAGCTATTCTTGGCAACCGTCAGTTTTTCCCTATAGCTAAAAATAATTTATTCTCCACTATTAAATCGCTCAAATAAGCTGTAAAATAGGTCACATTGCCCTAAAAATTTCTAGCCAATCCATAGATTATCGGTGTTCCAAGCCACTCGCCGCCGTTTAGCCTTATGGTACACTGTTGTCACTGCCATACTACTGCTTTTTCTCGCTACGGGAATGTATTTTTATGTGCGCCATACCCTAGTGGATCGCATTGATGATACCCTCAAACACATCATTGAGGTGGTAAATCGTTCCCTCGTGATCGAATCGATTCCCCCGAACCAAGGACGTTATCGCGTCGATCCCCTTGCAAGTTTTCCCAGTCAGGGTAAATCCGTGGAGGACGATCATATAGATTTGGAATGGTTCGATCCCCAAGGTAATCTAGTTTGGTCAACTCTGGCCGAATCCTTAGATATTCCCCTCCATCCCCACCGTCAGGGGGAAACTATTCGCTTACCCGATGATCGTCTGCTGCGACAAATAACCGAAAGGGTGGAAATCGATCATTATGTTTTGGGATATCTGCGGGTAAGTCATCCTTGGTTTGAGGTGACAAAACCAATTAGACAGCTATTATTGGATTTAATCGTCGGAATTTGCCTGATGATTGCCAGTGTCGCTGGGATTGGTTGGTTTTTGTCCGGTTTAGCCATTCAACCAGTAAAAGAGTCCTATCAGAGTTTAAAACGATTTACCGCCGATGCTTCCCATGAATTACGCAATCCGATCGCCACTATCCAAACTAACGTGCAAATGGCGATCGCTTATCCCCAAACTGGCGATCAACGCTTGCGGGTGATCGAGCGTTTAACGGAAAGATTGGGCAATTTAGTCAATGATCTGCTCTTTTTAGCCCGTTCTGATAGTGGCATCGTCCAACCGATCGAGCAAGCTGTACCTTTGGATGCTTTATTGATGGAAGTGGTGGAAGAACAGCGTTTAATCGCCGATAAGCAGGGAATTTGCCTCTCTTTGTCGATTGTGGAACCGAACCAAGAGGATTTTTCCTACAGCGATGAAATGTTTACTATGGAGGGAGATTGGGATCAATTAGCTCGTTTATTCACAAATTTAATTTCTAATGCCCTAAAACACGCTTTTTTGCCCGAATATGAGCCTAAAAATGTGGCAGTGGAATTGGAAAAAAGTAAACGCGATCGACAATCGGTGTTACTGGTACGCATCAAAGATAACGGAATCGGGATTCCCGAGACTGCTTTGTCCCATATTTTCGATCGCTTTTATCGTCTCGATCCCGCACGGCAAAATTCCGCCACTTCCGGGGGAACAGGATTAGGATTAGCGATCGCTTTAGCAATTACCCTCAGTCATCATGGACAAATTAGCGTCGAAAGTCAGATCGATCAAGGAACAATTTTCACCGTCACCCTACCAAAAAGCCATCAACGGGAGAAAAAAACCGAAAAGTCAGAAGCTTAACACCTCTGACTTTTTTTCATACCCCCAAGGGAATTCGAATCCCTGTCGCCTCCGTGAAAGGGAGGTGTCCTAGGCCACTAGACGATGGGGGCTTAGATTTCAGACCTTTTTAAATATAACAATAATCTTTCCTAGAGTCAAGGGTTTTGGCAAAAAATTTTTTTATCCCGCCCTTGCACAATAGGATAGTCTAAATGAAGATGTTATCGCCCAAAATCCATGGCTGCCGATCCCTATAAAAGCCGACTGTTCAACCTGATCAACCGTCGCTTGATCCGTCTGAAAGATAACCTCGGCCGCGTTTCCCGTCGCGGTCAAAATGCGATCGCTATTGCCCTGCAAATAGCCATCTATCCCGTCTATTTACTGATACAATCCCTGCGGGTGACGGCTAATCAATTGGGGAACAGTCTCCAGAAACAATTATCACCCCCAGGCAAAGAGGGGACTGATGCGATCGCGGAATTTCTCCAGAGCTTATCCGACCAAGAAACGGCATTTATTGGCATAGCAGCCGACCTAGAGGATCAAGCTTTAGTTTTCGTCACTAACGATCACCAGACTGTTAAAATCACCGATAATCAAACCCAAAGACAAATAGAAAAACAAATTAGGACGGCACTGGCTAACTACGCCCTCGAAAAACGGAGAATTAAGCGATTAAATCCTCAATATCCGCCTCTATTACCAAATTTTACCGACAAAAATTCTGTCTTGTCTCCGATCCGTTGGTTTTGGAACCTACTACGCTGGGAACAACAGGGACAGATAGCGATCGCCATCAATCTATTCCAAGAATCCCATCTCGTCAAAACCTCGACACCACTCTCCTTACCACTGCCTAATTTAAATTCTCAAGCAATTTTAGAAGTTATTGACGAAAAATTAGCGATTTTCGAGACTAAATTTCTCGCTATCTCCCCCGCAATCCCAGGCAGTTTGAGCCACACCTCTAACCCCCCGTCCGATCTCGTTAACCAGTCCCCGACTCTGGAGAAAAATTCCTCCTATCTCTGGCGACTTTATTGGTTAATTTATGCGGCGATCAAGCATTTCTGGGCAAAAGAGAGGAATAATTTAGAATATAGTGCTGATTCACCCGCTTTATCGGCAAAATATCCCCTAAGTCTTCCTAATTCTCTGCTGATCACCTTCAAGCAACGTCTCCAAGATTGGCTAGAAAAACAAACCCAAGCGGATCCCTTCACGATCGGTAAACTCATCCAAGCGGCGATCGCTCACTTCTTTGCCTCTCGCCAATCCCTGACATTCTCCGCCGTCAGCGAGCAACCTTGGCTAGAATCCGTCGATATATTGGCTATTTCTCCCCAAGACTCCGAAAAACCCCGCCTTAATCCCGCTGATCCCCTTCCCCACTCCCCAGTCACTACAGCCGAGCCTGCTATCACAAAAAGAGCTTTTAGTCAAGAAAAACAAAATAAATCTTTACAAAAAATCCCCCCAGGCGCCGCTGAAATTACTGCCAGAGAATCTCCCCCCGCCACCCAATTAGATCCCCGCTATGCTAGGGAGATAATTCAACCAATTAACGAGGAATGGTTAGAAACCGAATCAACCCCCGTCGGCTATGTTAAACACCCCTTAGAACGGATTTTAGAGGGATTAGATGCGATTATTTTATGGGTGGAGGAATTAGTCATTAAAATTTGGCGTTGGTTGCGGTACGATCGACGCATTTCTAAATTACTCAAACGCAAACGCAAACGCTAAATCGATCGAGCGGTTTTGGGTATAGTTGATCGGGTAGTCTTTCTGTTGTGAGAAACTTGAGACTATCTTTAGGGACTTACACCAATTTTCTAAACTAGCGGCAGAGATGGCTAGTTAAAAAAGGCACTCAACTGACCGATATTATCGTATGGGAATGCACCACTGTTTTATTGCTTTTGATAGTCCCTTCGATTAGTCCCAAACCCTATCAAACACCGAAACCAACTTTAAACTAACCAGAAAACTCGGCTTAGGAAAACAAGAATTAAGGGTGATGCTAAATCCGGTTATTTAAAGAATTATTTATTGCTCCTATTGCCTGTCCTGATATGTAGCCTATACTCAAGAGATTTAGTATCAGTTATCTTAAGGGTGAGTTACGAAGTCTCTGGTTTTAGGGAAAAGGGAACGGGCAACATGAGCCAGTCCTCTAGAGATGAGCCAAATTAGGTTACACTTCATCGGTAGAAGAAACGCTGTAACCTAATTCCGATGATGGCTGTACTTTCTGACTTATTTTCGGTTCTGTACCTGCCAACAATCTTTTAATATTACCCTGATGACGAACAATCACATAGATTCCCCCAATCAAACTAAATAAAATATAGGGGAGAGGTTGACCTAAAATAACCATTAAAATATTCACCACCAGCACCCCGATAATCGAACCTAAAGAAACAATCCGGAAAAGTGCGAGTATAACTAAAAAACTCGCCAAAGTTCCGCAAGCCACTAGGGGATTCATCACTAATAAAACCCCTAAACTGGTGGCGACGGATTTACCCCCACTAAAATTCAAGAAAATCGATTTACTATGACCGATGATTGCTCCCAATGCTGCCCCGATAATTAACCAATAATACCAACTTTCTGGGAGAAGATTGACATCAATAAAATATAGTCCTCGTGCCAGGGCTACTGCCGCCATTCCTTTTAACATATCAATTAATAATACCGTCGCCCCAGCAGTTTTTCCCAGAGTTCTCAACACATTGGTAGCCCCGGTGGAACCGGAACCATAGTCACGAATATCGATACCTTTGCTGTATTTACCGATTAAATAACCCGTGGGAATCGAACCGAGTAGATAGGATAAAAGTAAGATACCAAGACTGATAAGAATCGGAATAAGCATAAATTAAACCCAATTTTTAGCAAGAGCGAGTACCGTCATCAGTGTATCAGCCCGAAGACAAAAACTACTCACAGGGAACCATAGACAGGAATTGCCGCCCCGCGCAAGTCTTTCGCCCCTTCCCCCGCTAAAAAACAGATCACCTCGGCTAGAGATTGGGGACTTACCCAGTCCTTGGCATTTGCCTCTCCCATCGCTTCCCGGTTGCCCGGAGTATCGATAATACTGGGCAAAACCACGTTAGCGGTAATATTAGTCTGTTTGGTTTCTTCTGCGATCGCTTGGGTTAAAGCCACTACCGCCGCTTTCGAGGCACAATAGGCGGCCAAATTTGCCCCCGGTTGTACGGCACCACGAGAACCGATAGTGACGATACGACCATAATTATGAAGTTTCATCGAGCGTAAACAGTGTTTACACAGTAAAAAAGTGCTATGGAGGTTTAAATCAAACATTTTTAGCCAATCTTCATAGCTAAACTCCTCCGTCGCCCCCATAGTGAAACCCCCGACTAGATGAATTAAAACATCGACCCGACCGAGATCATCAATTAATCTGGACACGGCAGTTTCTTGGGTTAAATCCACCCTGACAAAGCGAATACGCTCAAATTCCGCCGCACTCAGCCGAGATTTCAGACGAGTCACCTCCCTTTCCTCCCGATAGGTTAGGGTCAGATGACCGCCATGGTGTAAAACCGCCGGAGTGACTCCTAAACCCAGTCCTCCCGTACCGCCGGTCAGCAATACCCGTTTATCTTTCATATTGATGGATAGATAGTCGATCGCTCCAATTATAGAGGATTTAACCGGTCAATTGGGCAATATTACAGCCTTGGTCGCCTGTCTAGGATTCCTTCATCGCTTGTTTTTTCTCCGCCTTCAGGTCGCGACTGCTGGCGGCGGCAATTTCCGCATCCATCAGGGTGCGTCCGGTGGCCGCCAGATAGACATCATCGAGACTAGGACGGGATTGGGCCATGCTAAACACGGGTAATCCCGATTCGGCTAGGGTTTGTTCAATTTTGCTTAAAGGATTGCTATTGGCCGTGACGATGAGATTCAGGGAGTTACCCTGGGCGGTATTAACTATCACTTCCTCGACAAAAGGCAGACGGGATAATAATTCTTTCGCTTGGAAAGCTTCTTCCTCTGGGGAAAATTCCCGCACTTTCAGGGTAATGCGATCGCCACCCAGTTGCTCCTTCAGTTGTGAGGGGGTGCCGCGAGCGATGACGATACCATTGTCGATAATTGCCAAGTTATCGGCCAAAGCGTCGATTTCTTCGAGATAATGGCTGGTAATTAATACACTGGTTCCAGCAGCCCGTAATTGTCGCAGAAAATCCCAGACAATCAAACGACTTTCGATATCGAGTCCCACAGTCGGTTCATCCAGCACCAAAACTTCTGGCTGGTGCAGTAATCCCGCCGCTAAATCCAGCCGTTTTTTGATGCCGCCAGAATAAGTCCCCGTTTTTTTGTCGGCGTATTCCTCTAATCCTAAAAGATTTATTAATTCTTTGATGCGCTCTCTTGACTTTTGAGCGGGAATGTGATAGAGAGCCGCTTGTAGTTGCAACAGTTCCAGGCCGGTGAGCATTTTATCGAGGGCGACTTCTTGGGCAACGTAACCCAGGCGTTTACGGGCGGATTTGGGGTTATTCAGGGCATCGACACCCCCCACCTCGATTTTGCCGCCATCGGGTTTAGCAAGGGTGCAAAGACAGCGAATCGTGGTGGTTTTCCCCGCACCATTGGGACCGAGTAAACCGAAGATTTCTGCCGCTGCCACGGTAAAGGAGATATCTTTAACCGCTGCTGTCTGACCGTAGGATTTTTTTAACTTTTCGATCGCCACCGCAAGGGTCATAAGCTGATTTTCGCCGACTTGAGCGAGACAATTTTTTTGTTAACTTTCTCGATCTATTTTAACCCAGATTCCCCACTGGAAAATGTGATATTATAGATTTGATCTGCTCACTGCGCTCTCTGCGGCGGTGATGACCGGCAGCTCAAACGGGCTTAGATAAACGATCTTCCCCTGGGTTGATGCTTGATCGAGACGCTTACCATCTCTAAATCTTCTGGAACTATCGTTTAGTTCTCACGGACAATTCTAGTAGATAGTTCCTGCAAGAAATCAGGCTGATTGTCTTTAATCTTTGCCTAGATTTGAGCTAGTTTTACAGATTTCTCCCTTCTTTGGCTCGCTTTTTTCGGTCTATAATCTTTGTTTTAATCGTTTCTGTAGCGGTTTTATTGCATTGATCTTTTCCTCTGTTGATTAAAAAATAGCGGTCTGTTACATCTTCAATTACCGTAACGGATCGAGGTTCCGATTTTTAACCACAATTTTTCGATAAATTCTCCTTTTTACCGAAGTTTATTGTCTCTCGAATGGGAAAATATTCAGCTAGTTTTAAGTAGCTGATTATAATTAAATTAAAAATGGTTTTTAGGTTCGATCCCCCCTGCCCTCCTGGATAAGGGGGGTGCTGATCCCCCCTTAGTCCCCCCTTAATAAGGGGAGCATCTGATAATTTTTAACGCCTACCTACTTAAGCCGGTAGATACTGGTGTTTCTTGGGGAGAGTTAGAAATTTTTTACCTAGATTTTCCAACAGTTTCCGAACCATCCACTTCGATAGCCTTAATAATGTTCGGGTCAATTTTATTAACTCGATCGAGTAGTAAAAATTCAACTCAATCGGTTTTGGAGAGAGCCAACTTATCTACAAAACTGCTCAAGATCGAGATCGGCTTTGTTGAAATGGAAAACAGGGATTATTCCCTAAAAAACTGGCAACTTTTTTGACTATGATAACGACAAGATTATCAGTATAGTTTTAAACTATCCTAGGATAAGCCCTATCTTGATCGCAGTATATATTTATGAGATTTAGTGAAATTGCCCAAAAATTAAGCCCTTTAGTCTCTGATCACAGTTTAACTGCCTATCCCGACAGAAATCCTGAAATTAAAGCCATAACTCCCATCGAAACCGCCTTAGTCGATACCATTAGCTATATCGAAGGGGGAAAATTTGCTGCCTTTGTCGCCAAAACTGAGGCTACTGCCCTAATTCTGCCCCTAGATGCCAATTTACAACAACAGGCCAACGAACGCGGCATCCCTTGGTTAGCTAGTGCCAATCCCCGACTTTTATTCGCCCACGCCATCAAATTATTCTATCAACCCTTTCAGCCCCAACCCTACATTCACGCCACCGCCGTGGTGCATCCATCGGCTAAAATCGGCCATAAAGTCGCCATCGGGGCCCATGCTGTGGTGGAAGCGAATGTCATCCTCGGTGATGGGGTGTGCATTCATCCTAACGCCGTTGTTTATCCTGGGGTACATATTGGCGATCGCACAATTCTCCACGCTAACTGTACCATTCACGAACGGGTACAAATCGGCAATGATTGCGTTATCCACAGTGGCGCTGTTATTGGTGCCGAGGGCTTCGGTTTTGTGCCAGTTCCCGAAGGCTGGTTTAAGATGGAACAATCGGGTATCGTGGTCTTAGAAGATGGGGTAGAAATTGGCTGTAATAGCGCCGTGGATCGTCCGGCAGTGGGAGAAACCCGCATCGGTAGCCAGACTAAGATCGATAATCTCGTCCATATTGCCCATAATTGCCAAATTGGCCAAGCTTGCGCCCTAGCAGGACAGGTGGGCATGGCAGGAGGCGTAAAATTGGGCAATCGGGTTGTTTTAGCAGGACAGGTGGGCATTGCCAATCAAGCAGTGATCGGGGATAGTGCGATCGCAACCGCTCAGGCTGGCATTCACAACGATATCGGGGCAGGAGAAGTGGTTTCTGGTTCTCCTGCCATGCCGCATAAGTTATTTCTCAAGGTAGCAGCTGCTTACAAGCGTTTACCCGAAATCTATCAAGCGGTTAAACAGTTGAAAAAATAGCCCTATTCGGGAGTCAGGGGTCAGGATTCAGGAGACAGGAGATTATTTCTATTTATTCTTCCGACACCCTACAGCCTACAGCCTCTTTCAAGTCAGTAGGATTATTGATTAGGGATTTTTAGGTAATAGGTACAACTTGCAGGCGTAACCCAAGTGCTCGCAAAACCTTAAGAACTGTAGCCAACTCTGGATTACCGCGGTTCGACAAAGATTTATAGAGACTCTCCCGTCCCAAACCCGTCTCACGAGCAATATGAGTTATCCCTTGAGAACGAGCAATATCGCCTAATGCTGCCACTACTAAGCTAGGATCGCCCTCTGCGAGGGCAGCTTCGAGATAAGCAGCGATATCTTCTTTTGTTTTCAAATGATCTGCTGTATCCCAAGCATAAGTCCGTATTGTAGCCATAGAGAACCTCCTATAAGTATTGGGCTAAATCTAATTTTAGCTGGTGCTTAAAAGAGGGTGGCTTTCATGCTCCCGTGTTACTATCGGTAATTAGTAATCAGCCAACATAGTGGTGTGAGCTTGTTTACTTCTTATCGTTTACTGTTTACTTTCGAGATACTCATGTTGCTCTTGCGTTATGGTATTACCGTGAGTGCGGTGCTTGGGTTGATTTTCTTGGCTGAATCCTCGGTTAAGGCACAAACTCAGTCCGCTGCCGATTTATTGAAGAAACCCCGACCTACTGCCAATCCAGTGTCTCAATTACCCGGTCCATCGGCGGCACCAGCAACCACGGAAGCGGATCCCAAAGCCCCTAATTATCTTAATCCTAGTGGTAATCCTCTAATTTTTCCCACCAAACCAGATGAGGTGAATATTAGGGTAGTACAACCGATCACCTTAAATCAAGCGATCGAATTAGCTTTAAAAAATAATCAGACCTTACAGACAGCCCGGGTCGATTTAGAAATCGCTCGCGCCCAATTAAAGGAACAACAGGCGGCCTTATTACCCACGGCCCAAGCGGAAACCAGTCTCACTCAAGATCAATCGGCAGCGGCCCAAAGACAGAATAATTTGGCTCGTCAACAGGGAAGGCCACCACTTAACCCTGAAGATAGTACCAACTTTCAGGGTAGTGTTCGGATTGTCTATGGGGTTTATACAGGGGGTGAACGGACAGCCCAGATTAAAAGGGCCGAAAAAGTGATCCGGCAACGGGAACTAGAGGTGGAACGAGTCTCGGAACAAACTCGTTTTGATGCCACCGATGCCTATTATGAATTGCAGAGGGGTGATGCTCAGGTAGCGATCGCCCAAGCTGCGATCGAAGATGCTAGTCAAAGTTTACGCGATGCTCAATTATTGGAGCAAGCGGGACTAGGAACCCGATTTGCTGTCCTACAGGCGGAAGTTGACCTCGCTAACGCTAACCAAGACTTAACCCGGGCGATTTCTACCCAACGCATCGCTAGACGACGACTGGCACAGATATTGAGTGTCGGTCAGCAGATCGAGTTAACCGCTGCCGATGAGATTCGCGAGGCGGGAACTTGGGGCTTAAGTCTTAATGATAGTATCGTTTTGGCCTATAAAAATCGCGCCGAATTAGAACAACAACTCTTACAGAGGGAAATTAGCGCCGAGGACCGCTCGATCGCTATTTCGGCGGTGATTCCCCAAGTAGACCTTTTGGGCGAGTATAATGTCCTCAACGATCTCAGTGATGAAGCTGGTTTTGGCGATGGTTTTAGCGTTGGTGGCCGGATTCGCTGGACTTTTTTTGATGGTGGTCGCGCTTTTGCTCGCGCTCGTCAAGCGGAAAGAAATATCGATCGCGCCGATACGGAATTCTCCCTCCGTCGCAATGAAATTCGCCTTCAGGTGGAGGAATCCTACTATAGTTTGATTTCTAACCAAGAAAACATTAAAACCTCGCAAAAAAGCATTGAATCGGCCACCGAAAGTCTGCGATTAGCTCGTTTACGCTTTCAGGCGGGTGTGGGAACCCAAACGGATGTGATCAACTCCCAACGGGATTTAACCGATGCCAGAAGCCGTTATCTACAGGCGATCGTCGATTACAATAAATCCTTGAATAGTCTCCAGCGATCGATTAGTAATTTACCGGATAATCGTTTGTTTGAAGTGCGTTAATTGTGGGATTTATTGATCTGTGGTGTGGGGGGAGATGGTCAAATCTCCCCTATTTTAAGGGGTTTCGATGATTCTAATCTGTTGTTCCCGCAATTGCTGCAGGGTGGGAGTTTCCCGTCGATTTTGTACCTAACGATAGGAATTACTGCGAAACAAAGCTGATCATAAATTGGACGGCTTTTTTTCTAGGCCGCTTGCAGAACATAAAAGGTGTAACCATAGAAGTTGCTGAATTTCTCAAAAAGTTTCATCTCTTCTTCAGTTTCACGAATAACCGATGAGCTACTTGGGCTGATTTCCAGCTGCCCGATTCGCTCAGAGAGAGGTTGATAATAATTTAGCCACCAAACCTGACTGGGCAGCCTCTGGGTAGAAAGTACCTTAAAACCAGACCTATTAGCCCGAACGATATTCTCAAACTCATTACCCATCATAGGATAGGCGTTTTGCCAATAGGCCACAGCAGGCTCTGGCAGCTCATCAGTAAACCAACTCATCTCCGAGATGACGGCAATCCCGTTGTTAGAAACAAGCGGTCGCCAGATTTTAAGGGCCTGCTCAAACCCAAGATTATAAGCAGCCCCCTCAGACCAAAGTAGATCAACTGAACCCACTGACCAATCAAGTTTAGCCATGTCACCATGAATTGGAATGATTAAATGCTCAAGACCAAGCTGTTTTGCTCGGGTTTTGAGTTCGTCGATAAAAACCGATGAGGAATCCACTGCCATGACAGGGCTTTGGTAGTATTGTGCCAGCAGTAAAGCACTAGCACCACTTCCACATCCTAGATCGGCAATTCGCGGCTTGAGGGGCAAAATAGAGAGATTACTCAAAATTTTTAGGGAGAAGTCAGAGTCGCCAGGCCCTTTATGGTCAAGTCCACGGTGTAAATCAGTTAAAGCGGCAACATACTCAGTTTGATTGTCTGTAGTCATAGAGATTTTTGCTGGCTCTAATCAGTGAAAACAGCCCATTCCTAGCTTAATCGGTTAGGCGATCGTTCCTGTCAGGGGGGAACTAGGACTAGCATAGGACTTAATCGGCATTCTTCCCGCTAAATAGGCTAAACGTCCCGCTTTTGCCGCCATTGCCATGGCTTGGGCCATCATAGCCGGATTAGCCGCCATAGCGATCGCACTGTTAATTAATAAAGCATCGGCCCCCATTTCCATGGCCCGGGCTGCTTCTGAGGGTGTACCGATCCCGGCATCTACCACCACGGGAATTTGGGACGATTCGATGATAATCGCGATATTTGCCTCATTTTTTAGTCCCTGTCCCGACCCAATCGGCGATCCTAGGGGCATAACCGTGGCGCAGCCAGCTTCCTCTAAACGTTTGGCTAAGAGAGGATCGGCGTTAATATAGGGCAGTACGGCAAAACCTTCTTTAACTAATTGTTCGGCCGCTTGCAAAGTTCCGATCGGATCGGGTAATAAATATTTAGGATCGGGAATAACTTCGAGTTTAATAAAGTTATTGTCTTCCTGTCCCAATAATTTGGCCATTTCTCGTCCTAAACGGGCCACCCGAATCGCTTCTTCGGCTGTTTGACAACCAGCAGTGTTGGGTAACATCCAAATTTTAGACCAATCGATCGCTTCTGCTAATCCCTCATGACCGGGTGCGTTCGTTTGTACTCGTCTAACGGCGACGGTGACAATCTGACATTCACTGGCACTAATACTTTCCTGCATAGTCGTCAGATTGGCATATTTGCCAGTCCCAGTCATCAAGCGGGAGTGAAAGGTTTTCCCAGCAATGGTGAGGCGATCATTTTGGGGCGATAAAAGCACTTGGGGTTTATTCTCAATAATAGTTAAGGACATAGGTGGAATAGTAACGGGTGATGGTTGATTAAAGCGATCGCATCGAAAATGGGTCAAAATAGGATTAACTTTGTCATTAATCACCAGGTCAGCGATTAAGGAAGCAGTGACAGGAGCTAGTAAAATGCCATTGCGATAGTGACCGGTGGCTAAAATCAGGTTATCACAGCTACTGCGGCCTAAAATGGGTAATTCATCCGCTGTACCCGGACGGAATCCCCACCACATTTCCTCGATTTCCCAGTCAGCTAAAGGAGGATAGAGACGGGTGGCCCGCTCAAAGAGGGTTTGTAGTCCTTGGGGTGTATTACCCGTTTGCCAGGCCACTGTTTCGGAAGTGGCCCCGATAATTAAACGACCATTGCGACGGGGAACCAGATAGGTTTGCGGACCGAATAAAACCCTAGTTAAGGTCTGGTTAGGAGGCATTTTTACCGCAGCCATTTGACCTTTGACGGGATGGATGGGGAGGGGTAAAAGTTGACTGGCCCAGGATCCCGTCGCTAAAATGTAAATTTTTGCTTCTAATTCCCCAATTGAGGTATAAATACTCTTGACTTTTCCCTGCTTTTGTTGTAGGGCGTGGACTTCTACCCCTTGGCGAATTTCTACCCCTAAATTTTCGGCCGCTTGTTGCAGCGCAGTCACTAGCTGCCGGTTATCTACTTGTCCATCGTCGGGATACCACCAACCACCGACCACATCTTTACCTAGTCCGGGTTGGTAGAGGTGAACTGCATTGCTGTCTAACCAAATTTTATTAGCTGTATTGGCAGCAATAGGCTGATCTAGCTCGTAAATGGGAGCAAGAATACCACAGGGATAGTAACCGATGTTTATCCCCGTTAAATCCTCGATTTTGCGGCTCCATTCTGGATATAGCCATCGCGATCGCAGACAAAGATCGAGAAAGGGACCCGGGGGAATCTCTTCCGCATGGGGGGCCAACATTCCCGCAGCCGCACGACTAGCGGCCTGAGCTATATCTCGAACTAGGAGGGTAACTTTTGCCCCCCGCAATTGCAAATCGACGGCGATCGCTAATCCGACGATACCACCGCCCACGATCAAAATTTCGCTAGTTGAGTTCATAAAGTCTCTGTCCCCCAAAATAATTACTGAAATAACAAGGAATCAGAAGTGACAAAAAGAAAGACGCAGTAAAATAACATATATAGTTTTTTTATCCCAATTAATCATAATTTTTAGCTTGATTGACTACTAAACTCGCAATTAGTGAGCTGAGAGGGGCAAGAAGTGAGGCCACTGGCATAATTTAAGCTTAAGTTGACATCCTCACCGCCGTAAAACGGACGGCGATTCCCAAACCTCACGATTTGAGTTTCTGCTTCTTTCCCGAAGGATTTTTCGCACCTGCCGCCCCAGTTTTACTCTGTTCCGGTCTTATGGTCGCTCTACAGACTGACACCGCAAGCCCTGCGGCCAAAATGTTTTTACTTGCGTTAACATCTCGGTCATGGTGAGTCCCACAGTCTGGACAATCCCACTCTCGAATATTTAACGGCATTTTCTCAGCAATATACCCGCAATTACTACACCGCTTAGAACTAGGAAACCATCTATCTATTTCGATGTAATTTCTCCCATACCAACGGCATTTGTAGGCTAATTGTCTAGTGATTTCTCCCCAACTAACGTCAGATATTGCCTGAGATAATTTAGGGTTTTTGACCGTATTCTTGACGGCTAAATTCTCAACCACAATCGTTTGGTTTTCACGAACTAATTGAGTGGTTAGCTTGTGTAAATGGTCTTTTCTGCTATCGGTAATTTGAGCGGGAACTCTGGCTACTTTGATTGTTGCTTTTTCTCGATTTTTTGACCCTTTCTGTTTTCTAGAAAGGCTTTTTTGTGCCTTTCGCAGTCTCCGATAATGCTTGTTAAAATGCTTAGGATTAGATACTTTGTCACCATCGCTAGTAATCACGAGGCTACTAATTCCTAAGTCAATTCCGATGGCTTTATCTGTTACTGGTAAAGGCTTGATCGTTGGGTCATCGAATCTAATTGAAATATGCCAACATCCAGAAGGATGTAATCTGACTGTTACTGTACTTGGTTCACATCCGTCTGGTATTTGTCTTGACCATCGAATAGGTAAAGGTTCTGTGCATTTAGCTAAATAGATTTGTTTGTCTTTGAACTTAAAAGCAGATTTGGTAAATTCGGCACTTCCTCCTTGATGTTTTTTCTTAAAGTTAGGATACTTAGTACGACCAGCAAAGAAATTAGTGAAAGCTGTTTGTAGGTGTCTTAACCCTTGTTGTAAAGGTACACAGCTTACTTCGTTTAAAAACTCTAATTCTTCTTGTTTTTTCCAATCGGTTAGCATTGAAGACGTTTCAGCATATCCTACTCTTTCTTGCTTTTCGTACCATGCTTGTGTTCGTTCGTGGAGAGCTTTATTGTAAACTAATCTTACACAGCCCAGTGTGCGCCGCCATAGCGACTCTTGTTCGGGTGTGGGGTAAAATCGAAACGAATAGGCTTTTTCCATACCTCGTATTTTAGCATATATTTTGTAAATGCGCTAATATTTAACAGTAAAGCCGTCGCAGAACGACGGGGTTTCAGACCCAAATTTTCGATGATTTGTAGTCGATCTTTTCTAAGCTTCCCTTTTTTTTAGAGCATTATGACTTCCCCTGCTGTCGATCGAGTTTATCAAGGTCAATTCGGAGAGTTTACGATTACGGATAGCGATCGCCTAGGTGTGCGTCTCTACCGTCTGGGGTTAAATTTAGCGGCTTTTAGTTTCGCTGTCGCTACAATTATAGTTCTCACCCGACCGCAATTATTGCCCCTGACCAACCTTTTATACATTGGTTTTTGTCTGGGGTTAGGCATCAGTTTATTGACTATCCATATTTATTTAATTCCCCTCCATCGTCTCCTGCAAGTTTTTTGGCTAATCGGGGCGATTACTTCCCTGATTTTCAGCCTTTATTCTCACCTTTCTCCCCTAGAATTTGTCTATCACCATCCGGTGAGTTTATTTGGTGTGGGCTTTATTTTTGCTAGTCTTACGGGGATTTATTTCAAAGAAGCTTTTTGTTTTAATCGTCTAGAAACCAAGTTTTTAACCCCTCTAGTTCCCACTCTTTTACTCGGTCATCTTTTGGGGATATTGCCCTTAAATTGGGAGAAGGGTCTATTAATTCTCTGGGCGACTTTATTCGTTATCTTTGCTCTGGGAAAGTTAAGCCAACCTATCTCCAACGATATCGGTGATAAATCGGTCTTTGAACACCTTAATCATTGATAACTGATTACTGATAACTGTTACTTATCTGGGGGACTCTATGGTGGCCGGATTAGCAGTATTGGGAGTCTTGCTGGTGAATATTTGTATCAAACTAAAACCGACAAAAGCGAGTAAAGCTATGCCACCAATAGTAGTAACAATTTTACCCACGAGATTTTCTGTGCGGGGTTGTTCGGGGGCATCCTCGTTGGGATCCTCCGAATGGGCAAAACGATTGTAGAGGAAATCGAGAGCTTCATTGCGGAGTTCGTAGTAACGGGGATCCTCGGTAATTTGGGAACGAATCCGGGGACGAGTAAAAGGCATCTTTAACACCTCCCCGATTTTAGCGCTTGGACCGTTGGTCATCATCACCAAGCGATCGCACAAAAATAAAGCCTCATCGATATCGTGGGTAATCATCAACACCGTTAACTGGTGTTCTTGCCAGATTTTCAGCAATTCTTCCTGTAATTCCTCTTTGGTGATCGCATCTAGAGCCCCAAAAGGTTCATCGAGGATGAGGACTTGGGGACGAATGGCCAGGGCGCGGGCGATCGCTACCCGTTGTTTCATACCTCCCGATAATTGGGGGGGTTTTTTCTGGGCTGCTTCTGTCAATCCCACTAAGGATAGATTGTCTTCCACAATCTTCACCTTCTCAGCCTGAGATTTTTGGGGATAAACCGAATTAACCCCGATATAAACGTTCTCAAAGGCAGTTTTCCAGGGCAAAAGCGAATAATTTTGGAATACCATCATCCGGTCCGGCCCCGGTTCCTTAACCTCTTTATCTTGTAGCAGCACTTGCCCACGACTAGGAGAAGAAAACCCCGCCACCATATTTAAAAGGGTCGATTTACCACAGCCGGAGTGACCGATAATGCAGACAAATTCCCCCTCATTAACTTGCAGCTCCACACCGTCTAAAACGGTGTAAACCCCTTCGGGGGAGGGGTATTCTTTGGCAACATTACTAACTAATAAAAAAGGCTGGGTGGTGGTGCTGGAATTCACGGTCTTATCGGTAAAAGTTTGCATAATTCGTCCTAGATTTATTTTAAGGTGGGCAAAGCCCACCACAACTATTAATTAGCGACGGGATCATCGAGGAGAACTTCTGAGACGCGATAATCGCGACGGATCGAGAAACGTTCCAGATAGCCGATCGGATCGTCAGGATTGAAAATAAGACGATCAAAGAGGGCAAAACTGTGGCGATCGGGTTCCAAATCGGGAAGGCCCAAGGACCTGCAAGCTTCACCAAACAGATCGGGACGACGAACGCGTTCAATCACTTCCACCCAGTTGCGGGGGAACGGTGCGTAACCCCAACGAGCAAGCTGAGTTAGGGTCCATAGGGCTTCACTCCGGCCTGGACAGTTAGCTTGATCGACGTAAAACTGATTAAATCGGAATAGGGGTTCGGGGGCAGTTCCTAAACCGCGATCATAACCATCGAGGAAACCGGGGCGGATAATGGCCCTATCCACACCCACATACTGGGGCTGACTGAGAATATTAACGATATGTTCTCGATTACGCTGATCATCGCAGTATTCGCAGGCTTTAATTAAAGCTTTCACCATGGCGATATGGGTTTCGGGATGTTTCGCTGCCCAAGTTTCCCTGACTCCGAGAACTTTTTCCTGGTGTCCGGGCCAAATATCAAGATCGGTGGCGATAACGTAGCCTAATTTTTCGTGAACGGCGTAGGAGTTCCAGGGTTCCCCCACACAATAACCGTCGATATTACCCGCTTTTAGTAGGGAAACCATCTGAGGAGGCGGAATTACGGCTAAATTGACATCACTATCGGGATCGATGTCGCCACTAGCTAACCAGTAGCGTAAGAGCAGATTGTGCATGGAGGCGGGGTGAACCATGCCAAAAGTGGCGATTTTATCGGGACTTTGCTGGAGGGCCTCCTTTAAGTCCTCCAGTTTTTCTACCCCCAATTCCCTGTATTTATTGCTGAGGGTGATGGCGTTACCGTTGCGACTGAGTACCAAGGCGCTAATCACGGGGACAGAGGGCTTATTTCCAGCCCCAATCGTCATGCTGAGGGGCATTCCCGCCACCATCTGGGCCGCATCGAGACGACCGGTGGCTACTCCTTGGGCGAGTGCTTTCCAGTTGGGTTCCCGTTGCAGGATAACATCCTCTAATCCTTCCTCGGCGAAGAAACCTTTCTCTTTGGCGATCATAATCGGGGCGCAATCGGTGAGGGGGATAAAACCGATGGTGGGATTGGTTTTTAGTCCGGTAGCTTGGCCGATCACTGTTACCGGTCCGGTGGGTTGACCGACTTTCTTCGATCGCTTCTGTTGGTTGAGGAAGTAAACGATCTCGTTACGGAGGGAGTAGTAACTAGGGTGGTTAACTACTTCCAAACGATGCCGGGGCCGGGGAATGGGAACATCGAGAATCTGACCGATATGGGCCTCCGGACCGGTGGTTAACATCACCACTCGATCGGATAGTAGTAAGGCCTCATCCACATCATGCGTGACCATGATACAGGTAACGTGGCTTTCCTCGACGATTTCCATCAAACGTTCCTGTAAATTGCCTCTGGTTAACGCATCCAGCGCCCCAAAGGGTTCATCGAGTAGCAGGACTTTTGGCCGTAGGGCCAAAGCACGGGCGATCGCTACCCGTTGTTTCATGCCTCCCGATAATTCTCCCGGTCGTTTGTTGGCGGCATGACGCAGGTGTACCATATCGATACTATGTTCGATGACACTTTTGCGTTCAACAGCCGGTAGATGACGCAGCACGCGGTTAACTCCTAGGGCGATATTTTCCCGGACGGTTAACCAGGGCAGCAGGGAATAATTCTGGAACACTACCATGCGATCGGGACCGGGACCTTTAATTTCTCTTCCCTCTAAAATTACCCCTCCCACCGTCGGGCGATCGAGTCCAGCGACCATATTTAAGAGGGTGGATTTCCCGCAACCGGAATGACCGATTAAAGAGATAAATTCCCCTTGAGTAACGCTGAGATCGATATTTTTCAGGGCGATATATTGACGGCCATCCGGCAGTGGGAAAACCTTATCAATGTGATCGACTTCAATAAATGCAGACATTTTCAGTTATCAGTTATTAGTTATCGGGTGTGGGGTGGGTTTGGTAGCTAATAATTTAGTTTTGAAACTCACCCACTTTTATCTACACAATTAAACTTATTTATTTTCTTCCGGTACAACTAATTTAGCGATGTAGGCCATGAGGCGATCGAGTAAGAAACCAACAATACCCACATAAATCAGAGCGAGGATAATTTCACTGATCATGGAACTATTCCAAGCATCCCAGATAAAGAAGCCAATTCCTACGCCACCGATCAGCATTTCTGCCGCTACAATCGCCAACCAAGATAAACCGATACCGATTCTTAATCCTGTGAAAACGTAGGGAACAGTAGCGGGAAAAAGAATGTTGAAAAAGTATTCAACTTTGGATAATTTCAGCACTCTAGAGACGTTTTTATAGTCTTGGGGAACCTGTTGTACTCCCACGGCTGTGTTAATAATAATTGGCCAAATTGCTGTAATAAAAATTACAAATATGGCACTAGGTTCGTTATTGCGAAAAGCCGCTAGGGAGATGGGTAGCCAAGCTAGGGGGGGAACGGTACGCAGGATTTGAAAAATCGGATCGATCGCATCATAAATTAGGGCGCTACTACCGATTAAAATACCCGCAGCGATGCCAACAATAGCAGCAAGGGTAAACCCGACGGCCACCCGTTGTAAACTAGCTAAAATTTGCCAGAATAATCCCACATCCGTGCCACCATTATTGAAGAAGGGATTAATAATTAATTCCCAGGTATCGCTAACCACTTTGGTGGGACTAGGAAGGGGAGCATCGGGACTAAAACAGAGTATTTGCCAGAGGAGAAGGAAAATTAATAAAGCAATCGCCGAAGTTGCTAGTTTGGGTAATTTTTTTTGCAGGTCTTTTACCCATTTCGGACCTTGAGAACGACGAGAAATAGAAACAGCCATAATCAGTTATCAGTGGTTGAGTTATCAGGGCTTGAGGGGTTCAGTGGTTCATTGATCAGCTTTGATCTTGGCTTGACCCCAAAGAATTTCAGTTATCAGTTATTAATTACCAGTTATCAGCCAATCATGTTTAACTGAACTGATTACTGGTCACTGATTACTGCTCACCGATTTAAACCTTTTTAATCTTGAGAGATTTCAGGTAAGCGGTGGGATTTTCGGGGTCAAAAGTAACACCATCAAAGAAAGTTTCCACACCGCGGGAGATAGAGGTGGGAATTTGATCGGCCGGAACATTGAGGGCTGTGGCGGCTTCTCTCCAGATATCTTCCCGGTTAACTTTATCAACTAAAGCTTTGATGTCTGTATCGGCGGGAATATAGCCCCAACGGATGTCTTCAGTCACAAACCAAGTATCATGACTCTTGTAGGGATAGGAAGCGTTATCAGCCCAGAATTTCATGGCTACGGGGCTATTTTCGATCTTGCGACCATCACCGAAATCGATATTACCCTGCATTCTGCCCAAGATATCGGCGGGGTCAATTTTCAGCCATTCCCGTCCTGAAATAATCTCGCACATTTCCTTAACATTAGCGGGATCATTGCACCATTGCTGCGCTTCCAGAACAGCCATGGTTAAAGCTTTTGCCGCTTTGGGATTTTTATCCACCCAATCGGCGCGTAAAGCGAAGGCTTTTTCGGGGTGATCCTTCCACAGTTCCCCAGTAATCAGGGCTGAATAACCGAGTTTTTTGTTAACTAATTGGGCGTTCCAAGGTTCCCCCACACAGAAAGCTTGCATCGTGCCGACTTTCATGTTAGCCACCATTTGTGCCGGAGGAACAACAATTAGGGATAGATCTTTATTCGGATCGATGCCGCCGGCGGCTAGCCAATAGCGCATCCAGAGATCGTGAGTACCACCGGGGAAAGTGACAGCAGCTTTAACTTCTTTGCCCGCAGATTTAGCTTTAGCGAAGGATTCTTTCAGTACACCGCTATCGAGGGCAACTTTTAGATCCATGTATTCGTTAGCCACAGAAATCCCTTGACCGTTGGTATTCAAACGCGCCAGAATATACATCGGTACGGGCTGTTTGGTGATTTTGCCCAAGGTCATTAGGTAGGGCATGGGGGATAAAATATGCGCCCCATCGATACCGTTACCCGCCGAACCTAATTCGAGGTTATCCCTGGTGGCAGCCCAAGAGGCTTGTTTCATCACTTGCACATCAGGCATCCCGTGTTTAGCGAATAAACCTTTTTCTTTGGCGATAATTAAGGGGGCAGAGTCAGTGAGGGCAATAAAACCTAGTTTAGCGCTGGTGACTTCGGGAGTTTCTCCACCAGCAACGGGGGAAGCGGCAGGACTGCCGGCCGCCGGGGAGGGACTGGTTGCGGTATTATTGGGAGTGGCGCAACCGTGGAGAATTGCGGTTCCTACGGCAGTTGCCCCAGCAGTGAAGATAAATCTACGTCTGGAAAGTTTACTCATGGACTAAAAAATCGTGATTAGAAACTAAACAAAGGTGATGAAACGGTGAAAAATTCTCATTATTTCCCCCAACTGACTGCGGTGATAACCGAGAAGATTTCTGGAAAGTAACTGTTGATTCAGTAAGGGTGCTTTAATTATTTGTATCTCTCGATCGCTTTTGCTTCTCCATCTGGGGAGATTTAGCAGTAGTTTTTGTCTAAGAGATTTTTTCTAGAAGCATAACAGTTTTAAGGAGTCAATAGATAGATAGGGTCGGTTTTTGGTCATCTGGGCTAGAAAGATCAGCTTATTTCAGGGTTATTACCGAAGCAATTAACTTAAATTTACAGTCTTCAACGGGAAAGATAGTATAGATTGTTACAAAATATTGTCAGCCATGTAATAAAAGCATACAAATTTGTCTGTAACGCATGGTGGGACGATGGGGATTTTTAGCCATCTTGACTCAGTTATCGGATTTGAGTTTGCAGTTCAATGATTACCAGTTGGGTGCAGCTCACATTTGTGAATCTCTCCCAGTGATGGTGAGCAGCAGAAGTTATTAAAAGAAGGCGAAGGCAATTCGCCCCTACAATAATGTTATTGCGCCAAGGTAGGGGCGCATCGTGGTCAGTGAGTTTATCGAACTGCGTGCGCCCAAAATGTAATAAGCTGCCCGCGTATTTAAATTGCTTGTGGAGATGAGGCACTCTTGCACTCTTGCAACAGTAAAGAGATTGAGGGAGATTCGGCTAATCTAAGAATAAGCGGTTTAAATACGTCTTAGCTGATTGAATTTTGGCAGCATCAAACAGAGGTAACTTAAATGTCCGAAAAACAAAAACGACGGGTTCAGAAAAACGACGGCTATCAAGCTAAAATTGATAAACCCCCCGGTAAACCGCCCTGGGGTGGTTCTAATGTTAAACCGCCACCAAATCAGGACAAGGAGAAAAAATAAAATCTTGGGGACTATTCCCTCTTTTACCCGTTCCCTGTTCTAACTGCTCACTGATAACTGATAACTGATTATGGCTTATTCTCGCATTAAAAAACTAGCAAATTATCTACGACCCCATTGGCAAATAGTAACTGGGGGGGTAGTTGCTTTGCTGATTGTTAATCTTTTGGGTGTTTACATACCGCTTTTAATCCGGGATAGCATCGATGATTTGAGTAAATCTTTTGACTTCCAAAAAATCATTTACTATGTGATCATTATTGTCGCTTTAGCCTCAATTATGTGGTTTATCCGCATGATTTCCAGAGTGCTATTATTCGGGATCGGTCGTCAGGTAGAGTTCGATCTTAAACAAAAAATCTTTCAGCATTTATTAACCCTCGAACCTGCCTATTTTTCTCGACAAACTTCAGGAGATTTAATCAACCGTGCCACTAGCGATGTAGATAATATCCGTCGTCTGGTGGGGTTTGCTTTGCTCAGTTTGGCTAATACTTTTTTTGCCTATGGATTAACTTTGCCCGTGATGTTAGCGATTCATATTCCCCTTTCAGTTGCCGCCATTTCTGTCTATCCTTTGATGTTAATTGCTGTGCAGTTATTTAGTGGTCGTCTCCAGCGGCAACAGCAAAAAGTACAAGAAAAACTCTCGCATCTGAGCGATTTAATTCAAGAGGATATGAGTGGTATTACTCTGATTAAAATCTATGCCCAAGAAGGTAACGAGTGCCTAGCATTTAAGCAAAGAAATCGTGAATTACTACAGGCTAATTTAGATTTAGTCCAGACTCGTAATCTTCTTTTTCCCCTGATTGAAGCTTTAGCCTATGTAAGTTTATTGGCCTTGCTTGCCCTAGGTACTAGACAAATTATAGCGGGTAATATCACCATTGGGGACTTTATTGCTCTGTTAATTTTAGCCGAAAGATTAGTTTTTCCTACTGCCTTATTAGGTTTCACTATTACGGCCTACCAACAGGGAGAAGTAAGTATTGATCGCCTGGAAACTATCCTGTTAGCTGAGGCTAAAATTAAAGACAATGCCGATTGTATTCACTTAAAAAATATTCAAGGAAAAATTACCGCCAAAGCCTTGACTTTTTCCCATCCTGATGCTAAGGAACCAGCCTTAAAATCTCTTTCTTTTACCATTAATCCGGGGGAAACAGTAGCGATTGTCGGTGCGATCGGATCGGGAAAATCTACCCTTGCTAACGCTATTCCCCGTCTGTTGAATATTGCCGAGGGACAGTTATTTATTGATAATCAAGATGTGACTCAAATTGCTCTTGAAGATCTGCGAAAAGCGATCGCTTATGTTCCCCAAGAAAGTTTTTTGTTTAGTACCACCATTGAAGATAATATCCGTTATGGCGATCCGCTGCTGAATTTTTCGGCAGTGAAATCGGCGGCCAAACAAGCGAGAATTGAGGAAGAAATCGAGAATTTCCCGCAAAAATACGGAACTTTAGTGGGAGAACGTGGGATTACTCTTTCCGGGGGTCAACGTCAGCGGGCCTCTTTAGCGCGTGCTTTAGCCATCCAAGCACCGATTTTAATCCTTGATGATGCCCTATCTAGCGTCGATAATCAAACGGCCACGGCTATTTTGGAAAATCTCGCTCAAGAAAGCCAAAAAACCGTGATTTTTATCTCCCATCAATTATTGGCCGCTGCCACTGCTGATCGCATTTTTGTCATGAATCGCGGAGAAATTGTCCAGATGGGAACCCACGAGGAGTTAATCGCAATCCCCGGAGTCTATCAAAATCTCTGGCAACAGCAGCAGTTAGAGTCTAAGGTTTTAGATTAGCCGATAAAATAAGGAATCTGCTAGTTATTAGGATTTAACCCAGATTTTCTGGCTATTTTGTCGATTTAATGGCAGTAAAAGCCCAGAATCTCACTCAACACTTTATCAAAATTTCTAGCCAATTTTTGTGTTATCTTGATTTCTCGTAGCACAGGTAATGTGCTAAAAACCTCAGAGAAGTTCAGTTGCACCGAGAAATTCATGCTTAAAAATCTGACTAAAACCGCTCTTTTAGCCACTGCTACCCTGATCGGTGTCCCTAGCGTCTTAATTCAGCCGACATTTGCCCAAACGCCTAGTCTAGGAGGGAGTAAAACTCGATGTTTATACTTCTGAAATTGATGATGACTCAATCAACAAAAAAGAACCGGTGACACTGACAATGGTTTCCCCAGTTAGCGATGTGGTGGAAGGGCAAATTTTGGTAATTAACAAAGACGATAACACCGTAACGATTGATAATTTTGCTGCCGCAACTCCCCCAGAAATGCAGCCAGTGGGATTAGCTGTCACTACCTGCCAAGGTAGAAATACTTTTAGCGGAAAAAGTCAAGCAGGAACACCGGTTAGTTTTACCCTAGAAAACAATCTTCGCACCATTACAGTTAAGCATGGTGGTGATTCCTTCACGGGAGTCTGTCACTAAAACTACCTGAAGATGGGTTAAAAGTCTTGTTAGTCCTCTTTAACTTGAGCATCTCAAAAGGTGGTTGTTATATTAACCCAGCTTTTTTAATTATAATTAGTTATCTTTTAGCGACAATGAACAAGAATCAACTTTTAACCGAACCTTTTTTACAATTACCCACCGAAATATCAATACAAGTGGTTTGGTTTACGGAATTTTTTGGCACTCGTCATCAGGTACGCTACGGGGAAAAACTAGAGAAAGTGGCCCCCGCTCGTACTAGCAAATTAACTAGAGTTAGAGAAGATGCTCAATCGAGAACCCTTGAAGCTTATCAATCTTTAACCGATCGAGAAATCTGGCGACATCAGGTCGAAATTACTGATTTAAATCCCGGGGAAAGGATTCCCTATCAAGTCACCAGTTTTCAAGAAAATACAGCGATTAGAAGTGATATTTATACCCTTACCCCAAGACCAAAAAAAGGAACTAATCTCAAAATTCTGCTCACTTCCGATCATCAATTAATGCCTATGACTGCCGCTAATTTACAAAAAGTTAGCGAAACTATTGGACAGGTAGATGCGGTTTTTTTAGCGGGAGATCTAGTTAATATACCCGATCGAGCTTCCGAATGGTTTGATGATAGTCGCGGTGGGGCATTCTTTCCCTGTTTACAAGGTCGTGCTAATTATCCTCTTATCAAGAATGGTATTCAGACTATTTATAAAGGGGGAGAAATTATTCAAAATGCTCCCTTATTTCCTGCTCTTGGTAATCATGAAGTTATGGGCAGATTTTCTACTTCTAGAGGTTTAAATGAACAGTTTAAAGATGCTATTCCTCAGTTTATTGCTAAAAAACTAGCGGGGGATACAGCAGCAATTAATGAAAACTGGTTAAAAAATTATGCTTTTAACACAGAAACCTACGAAGAAATTTTTTCTTTGCCTCAAAATAAATATTATTCTCTAAACTTTGGTGATATTCGTTTGGTGGTTTTATATGTTACTAATATCTGGAGAAATCCCAATTTAGAACCCAATGCAAGGGGAAGATATTACGAAAATCAAACAGACTTAGATAGACCAGATCACTGGGGTTATGGTCAGCATATTTTTGAGCCAATTGCCCAGGGTAGTTCTCAATATCAATGGTTAGAAAAAGAGTTAAGTAGTCGAGAATTTCAAGAGGCTAAATATAAAGTAGTTATGTTTCATCATCCTCCCCATACCCTAGGAGTAAATATCGTTCCACCTTACACCGATCCCGTGCCGACAATTCAACGGGATGCCACGGGAAAAGTTACATCGGTACGTTATGATTATCCTCAAGAAAATGATTATATTATTCGTGATCTGATTCCTTTATTAGAATCAGCTAAGGTTAATTTGGTTTTTTATGGTCATTCCCATTTATGGAATCGTTTTCTTAGTCCTAATGGTATGAATTTTCTCGAATCTTCTAACGTTGGTAATAGTTATGGTGCTTATTTAGGTGATAAAAAACGTCCTGTCCCTCTTGATAGAAATTATGCGGCTATCGGTAATCCCAATGGATTACCAGCAATTATCCCGAATATTGCCCCTCTAATGGATTGGGTTAATCAACCTTTACCCTATATTGCCAGTAATGATGTGACGGTTTTTAGCATTTTAGATACAGAAAAAGGAACCGTGAGCAGTTATCGTTTTGATACTCGTTATCCTGATTCCGAGGTAATTAAATTTGATGAATTTGACCTTTTTAGCGTCAGTGAAGCATAATAAAATTAAAAGATGCTGGTTAAATAGATTCTCTTAGGGGTAATTCTATGACTACTGTTACTAGCAATGACATTCAAAAATTGAAAGACTTACTCTCGGCAATGGGACAGGAAAACCGCGAGCAGATGACTTCCCCGCGAGAAGACACCCGCGAGCAAATTGATACGCTAAAGGAAGATAATCGCCAACAACTAGAAACCCTGAGAGAAGAAAATAACAAGCAACTTATTAACCTACACAAAGAAATCACGGAAGTCAAAATTATCACGGCTAAAATTGAAGGAACAATTCAATCCCAAGCAGTATTAACCCAAAAAATCCCCGATCTAATCGAGAAAGTTGGGGAATTAAAAAACTGGAAACAAGTAGCTATTGTCGCTATCACTGCTTTTACCAGTGCCACAATTACTTGGTCTATTCGAGGAGAAAATTTAAAACCTTAAGAAAAAATTTTCCCATAAAAAGCACCTACTTCTTCGTGGAGTAGGCGGTGAAATAAAAAAGATAAAACTGACAATTTACTTACTTAGCTCTACGCGCTAACAATCCTAAACCCATTAATCCTGCATAAATAAAAGCGGAAGTGGTCGGTTCAGGAACTTGAGTCGTACCATTATCAACAAATACAGGGCGATGGCAGACTGCTACGCAGTGCCTTCGGCATCGCACTACAATTGGTCAAGCAGCATATCGTACTCTGCATGGGAACCAACCCAGAACTAAATCACCATATCATCCTCTAATTGACCAATAGATGAGGTCGCCCTTGTTCTTCGTCGGTGAAGCCCCAATCAGTTTTTGGGTGGTGGGCAAGGATGCGATCAACTATCATTGTCAATTTCCTCCTGAGGAAGAAAGGGTAATACTAGATTGAGTCACTTCCCAAGTCAAATCTAAATCGACCTTGTTGTAGTCATGCACTAACTTATCGCGCATTCCAGCAATCTGCGGGGTTAATTTCGTTTTGGTTGCGAAGCGGTCTGTCGTCTAAATGCCAGTCGTACTCATCAAAAAAGTTAAAGACTTGCTCAAACGCCGCATCGGGAATTTGCAGGGTGCGATCATACTTTTCCGACCACTGGTGGACTTCAAACAAGCCGCCATTCAGATAGGGAATTTTGCCCAAGAGTTTGTCTAATTCAGGATTGCGATCAGACTTGCCCAGACCTTCATGAAACAGCTTCAGCAAAAACTGTCGATAAAACGAATGAAACGTATCCGTACCCCATTCTGCCTGACACCGTTTGAGCCGCGGAGCGCAAATAATTTATATCCCCATCCAAGAAATTTTTCTTTTGGATGAAATAAACAAACATCAGCCGATTGAGCATCAGCGACGCATACCAGGTGCGGTCAAATTCCGACTGAATACCTTGAATAAATTTAAGAAATTTCCCGTGTTCCTTTTCAAACCGGGTAAAGAATTTCTTGGTGACTTTCTCGACATCAAAAGCTTTTTTGACTCGCTGGGCGACTTCCACCAGGGTTAGCTTTTCCTCTTCCGCAAAGGCGATCGCCAACGCCTCTAACTTCTGCAACAACCGTTCAGCCGCCTGCCCCACCTGATATTGCTCAAATCTGGGTGCCAACGGTTTCCCCGGCTCCTGTCGTACCCACATCCAGATTTGTTAAGTTTTGCCCTCATCCCCAAACACCAATAGGTGGGATTTGCTGTAGTCCGTCAGTTGGCGATCGAGCTTCACCCGAATCGGACGGGTTGGAATTTCTGGGGTGATGCACTTGAATACAGTGAAGCCGCGCTTTTGAGTAATAGAAACCACATCAAAATACTCGCCCTCCACCTCAAACGGTAACGTGACGCGGTCGCAACGCGCTCGCAAGGCGAGACCAACCGTATCCCAGCCCAATTCTTCAATGAACAGAGACTCAAAATCAAACTTCTGGAGATATTTTTGGGCGCGTTGGCCATTCAGTGGCATCTTAGATCAACTCAAGCAGGGTTCAAATCAGTAGGAAAGTCAGCATCAAACAATTGCTCGGATGTATAAGGGCAATTTTGGGGTAAGTCTTCATAATTTAAGGGTGTTTCCTTGACCACCAAATCTATGCCAGATTCGTGGGCATGGGCGATCGCCTCTATCAAATAGGGCTTGAGGCTAGGGTTTTCCTTCAGGAGTTGCCAAATTTCTCGCCGTTGCTCACGAATCCTCACTCGCCAGCTTTTACTGCGCTTTTCAGACTGATAGTCCCATTTCAGCAGATGTCCGATCAAGATACCGAGTCGGTTTCTAAGTTCCTGACGCTGTTGTTTTCCCAAAGACTCAATTTCCTCCACTAAATTAATAACATCTAGATGCTTAAAATCACCCTCCTTAAGCAACTTCGACTGCTCTAACGTCCAAGCATAAAAATCTGTTTCATAGAGATTGGATCGCATCGTTTCTTCTCCTAGTTTCAGTCATAGGTTGTTTTCTCAACAGGGGGAAATACTGGCAACCTGCCTCTACTTTAGCCTCTAAATAATCCCATCGAACAAATAAAATGCTGGGTTTCTGGTTGCATCTAAAACAGGAGTTTTGATCACAAAATCATCTCCAAAAAGTCCGCTTGTCATAAACTCTTTCCTTTGAGTTGTGTTATTGGTTCCCCCTATTTTACGGAAACTTTCCTCATATCACGCCAAATACACATTTGTTTAAGAATCTTTGCGTATCTTACGCTCAGACGGAGTGATCGGCAGAAACTTTCCCTATATTACGCCCAAAAGCCTGTTAGCCAGATCAGTTTACTGTAAACAATCTCCTTTAAGGAGACTTATCACAGAAGCCTTCTGGGATTCTGGCAAAGATTTTTATATATGACTGCACTTTGTTACAAAATTTTACTATTATTTTGATACTCTTAATGGTTAGAAGGTAAACAGCGATCGCCCTATCTCAAATTAGAAAAAAGCGATCCTAAAACCGAATAAATTCAGTAACAATCAGTAGTGAAAAAATTCAACCAGGCGATCAGCCACTATCATTGCTAATCGTTCGTCAAGACTGCCAATTTTGGCAACAATTCGGATTTTGTCAATCGCCCTAATTTGGTCTAAAGCGATACTACCTCGCACATTTTCTTGGTCAATTGTGATTCTAGTTGGGTAATTTTTGACATTACTGGTGATTGGTGCAATAACGACTGTTCTTAATCGAATATTAATCTCACTAGGAGAAACAACAACACAAGACCGAGTTTTTTGCAGTTCAGACCCCCTAGTTGGATCGAGTGCCACCAACAGGATGGCAAATCTTTCTACCATTGATTTTCTCGCTCAAACTCGTTTTCTACTCCCAACCAATCCGGTAAATCGGCTTCAAGAGGAGCATCATCAAATAACTCAGACCAACCTTCCCTCACCTTCTTTTTAGCACTCAGAATAATCGTTTTACCATCAACTATCGCCTCAACTTCATCTGTGAATTCACACTGTTCCATGATTGCTTGAGGAATTGTAATTGCTTGGGAATCACCGATTTGTACGATTTTCAGCAACATTTTGACGACCAGATAAACATAGGATAATTATATCAATCTATACCGATCAGAGGGAGATCGCCTCTCCCTATTTTTTCAGAAAAGCGATCGCCTGATTAAAGGTGTTCAAGTTATCCGCAGGATTTGTTAGGATGGGGACACTAACAACTTATTTAAGGATGAGTAAGTGGATGTGGTGGCCAGGTTCCCAATTAGAAAAATCTCCGGTTTCACCGATAGGTTATTGCCCGAATGCTTCGCCCCTACAGGACGCGGGCCGATGAAGACGCGAGGTTTTGAACGACGATTCTCTCAAAATCTTGCACCTGTTTCGCGAGAAAAGCCCCAAAACCCTTACTTTGCCTACATTTCACATTTATTCAGCAAGCCCTAACTACCTCTTGCCTCTCCTAACCAAGAAATTAATTTTACACTACTACTTATTACTTAATTACTGTTTATTCTGTAGTTTTATCACTAATTCGTGGAAAGGTTGCCAATCATCTTCATAGGTAATTGCTTCCCAAACCGATTCGATGAGAGGTCTAAGTAAAGCGGTTTTAGGATTATAATGCGTTAGGGTATCGCCAATTTTAGCCAAGGAATCTAGGGGTAATTGATTTAAGACCAAACTATATAATTCTCGCCAACATTGCCAATCAGCTTTCGGTAAATCCATATTTTCAAGAATTAGAGAACTATTTTCTCGCCAACCGTAATTAAATTGTTCACTTAATTGATAGAAAAATTCGTGATAACCGAGGCCAGTTTCTTGGAGAATTTCTACAGTTTTGCTGACCAGTAAAGCGGATTCGGGAGTAAAAATATCCTCAAAACCTAACTTTCTCAGCATCATTTTTTGATAATAAAAATTGTAGTGCTGGTCATAGTTAGCCAAAGCCATATCTAACTCTAACAAGGAGACAACCATGGACAGGGGAGATTGCAGTAACTCTAGATTTAAACGACAGATAAAAGGCTGATTGCCATAACTATAACGGCCACCGTAGTCGAAATAGGCCGCCGTAAATTGGGGGTTATAGGAAGGAATAAAAGCGTAGGGACCATAATCAAAACTTTCCCCAGTAATTGACATATTATCGGTATTGAGAACCCCATGACAGAAACCTGCGGCCATCCATTGGGCTGCTAATTTAGCGGTTCTTTCAATCAAAGCGGCGTAAAATTTTAAATAGCGTTCGCTATCTTGGGGATCGATTTCAGGATAATAATAAATAATCACATGATCGAGGAGTCTTTTAATTAAATCGCCACGTTTAATATGAAATAAACGCTCGAAAGTCCCGAAACGAATATGAGAATTACTAACTCGAATCATCACCGAAGATCGCGTCGGGGAAGGTTCATCACCACGCCACAGGGATTCCCCCGTTTCCACCAAACTGAGACAGCGAGAGGTATTCACCCCTAAACCGCGTAAAGCTTCCCCGGCTAAAACTTCTCTAACTCCACCCTTGAGAGTTAACCTACCGTCCGCATGACGAGAATAGGGGGTCCGTCCCGATCCTTTCGTACCAAAATCGTATAATTTGCCATCAATACCCCTAACTTGACCGTAGAGAAAACCGCGACCATCTCCCAAGAAAGGATTATACTCGCCAAATTGATAACCGTGGTAACGCAGGGCTAAAAAGGGGGTCAGGGCTTGAAATTTACCAAAAGCCTCGATAAAATGCTCATCTAAGGTTAATTCTGGCTGAATTCCCACCAAAGGTAATAAAGCATCATTGCGAAAACGAAGGATATAACGGGGAAAATCCGCGGCCGCAACTTGATCGTAGTATTGGTCCCCCAAGTCCTGCATGGCGCTTTCGTAAGGGAGACTAAGAAAGGGATTGGTGAGATGGTCTGTCATAGTGATGGTGTCGATCGAGCTTTGAGGCGTTAAAGTGATAAAGATAGCCAAAAAATTTTCCTACTGAGACTATCAAACAGCGATGCCCGATTCTATTATGTATCAAGGGGACTATTTTCTTGTCCTCGAGGCCGATCAATCTGAACAATTCCAGACTCCCGACCAGTTGCGGGATAAGTTAAAAGATTTAATCACCGCAAAACCGGAGATTTGTCCCCGACAATTGGCGAAATTCTCTAGTTTTGAGGAAAAAGCTCTCTATCTGCGCGATAATTACTGCGAGTTAGACCTGGGTGGGGAGGGTTATCTACAATGGTATGTGGTCCGTTTGGAAAAATAAGGAAACCCATTATTAAGTAGTTAGGTGTTAAAAACTGTCAGACACTCCCCTTATCAAGGGTGGCTGTTTTATTCTCCCATCGGAATATCAAAAGTAAAAGCGATCACTGTCTTTGTAAAATGAGAAGTGACCGCCAAGCTTTAAAATATATGTTGAGCTTAATATAAAAACTGAAACAAGTCAAGGACTTTCGGAAAGATCAAGGAAAAAGACACCCTTTATGGATAGTATTAGTAGTAATAATACTGGGAACAATGCTAGGATACTCAGGTTATAGAGAGCTAGGAGAGTTTGCCAAAGTTATCAGTTATCATTTATCAGATGCGAGTTATCAGGTTACTGTTTACTGATCACTGAAAAAAACTCCCCACTTTCCACTTTCCTATTAAACAGGATTGAGAATGAATAACTATTCTATCATCAGTCAGAGCGAGGTAAAATCATAGATTATGGAATCACCGATCGAACGTTTTCGACTATCTCAAACCGCAAAAGATAGCCTAATAAAATTAAAACGCTACACCAAAATTGACCAATGGAATATCCTCTGTCGTTGGGCTTTTTGTCGTTCCCTTGCTGAACCGAGTCTCCCCTCTCCCGTTCCCATTCCTGCCGATAGCAATGTAGAATTATCTTGGAAAGTATTCGGGGGAGAAATGGCCGATATTTTCCTAATTGTCCTCAAACAACGTTGTCATCAAGACGGATTAGGAACCGATAAAGAAACTCTAACTCAACAATTTCGCTTACATTTACATCGCGGGATCGGTTATCTTGCTGGGGATGCCAAGCTAAAAAAAATCGATAATTTAATCGAATTAGAGAGAGAAAATCTTAGAGAATCTTAAACAAGAACACTCTCTCATCCTCTCTGTGTTCTTTGTGCCTTTGTGGTTTATTCTTACTGCTTCTGGGATAACCCGACAGAAAACTGTCAGCTGGCTATATTTACCTAGTATGAGCGCATCTCAAACGCTATTGACAATTGGCCAATTTTGTGATGGCACCTGGGTTAGGAGGGCTATTGGGGAATGACAAAAAATGAAAAATTTAATCAAGGAAGCACTAAGCCATAGAGCAATTAATCACCCCTATTTACTGGCTTTAGAAAAAGGAGAATTTCAACATACTGATGAAGTTCTCAAAGACTTTGCCAGTCAATACGGAGCTTATAGTGACTGGTTTCCCCGTTATTTAACAGCATTAATATCAAAGCTAGAAAATCCCACTCATCGAAATCACCTGCTCAAGAACTTAGCTGAAGAAAACGGACATCTAGACGATGAAGATATCGAAGCAATCCGTAAATTAGGTATTAAGGACGAGTGGGTAGAGGAAATTCCTCATCCACAGTTATTCAAGCGTTTTCAAGAAGCTATGGGAGTAGATAGCACGCAAACGCCTTGTGTTGAAGCAAAAATCTGGCGTGAATCGTTCTTGTCGCTGCTCCAGAATGGAAGTTCAATCGAAGCCGTTGGAGCGATAGGTTTAGGGACTGAATCTGTGGTTAAATTTATCTACAAACACATTATTGAAGCGATTAAAAACCATACATCATTATCCTTGGATCAATATGTATTTTTTCCTTTACACACAGAAGTGGAGGATGAACACAGCTTAACTTTAGTTGAGATTGCTAAAGAATTAGCCAGTGAAAGCGAACAGGCTGTTCTGGAATTAAGGAAAGGAATGTTAAAAGCCTTAAATCTACGTGCTGCTTACTGGGACAATATGTATGAACGTGCGTTGGCACTAGATAAATCTTTGACATCATCAGACCAACTCAAGATTGTTACGCTGTTCACTAAAATGATTAAAAGCAAAAAGCTATCTAATCAGGAACGGGAACTTTTATTGCATCAAATCAATGATGTGCGTATTGGATTGACGGAAGACTTATCTACTGTTCCAGTGGAAAAACTACTACCCGGATTGAGTTCACTTTTGCTATACGGGATGCAAAGGGAAAAGCACGGGGAAGAAGTTCTGAACTTGTTAGATTGGCTTGCGGATCCATCTGGTGAATGCCAATGCTCTCAAACAATATTAAGGCTTGCATCACAACTTTACCATGATTTTCAAAGGCTGCGACTGGGAGGATTGACCGAAAAAATCAATGAACAAAAAAGCTTAACTTATGTTCAAGAAGGCAAAGAGCTTATTTCAAAAATCAGGGCTAGCAACTTAGAAGCTTTATACAACAATAAGGTTGATCAACTCAATATTGATTTTAACGTATTTCGCCTGCCATTTGATCTAGAAGTTTTAGATGCACGCCTAGTTATAGTCAAGCCAGGAAAGGCGAATGAAATGCACAAACACGCCCATGAAACCGTATTTGTGTTTCTTCAGGGTCAAGGAAAAGTTATTGTTGATCAATACGAAAACGAAGTCGAACCGGGTACTTTTGCTGTTATTCCCCGTTGGTGTGTGCATCAATCTGTGAACTTAGGAGAAGAAGAGCTAATTTTTCTGGCGATAGCTGATTTCGGATTAACTGGCAAAAGTTTCATGGGTAATTACTTACACAGTGCTAGACTAAAACAAAATCAGTGCAAATTTTATCCCGTTGGATAGGTATGAAAGCAACACAAGAAACCAAAAAACTTTACGACGAAAGCGCAGCAGACTGGCAGCGAGTAGAACCAATTTTGCTTTCTGATTACTCCGCGCGTCCGTTTGTCATTGATTTATGTGAACCGATTGTCAACAAGAATATATTAGATCTAGGCTGTGGAGAAGGTTATGTAGGAAGAGAGTTAATTAACCGAGGCGCTCAATCTGTTCATGGGATTGATATTTCATCGCAAATGATCAAGCAGTCCTTAATTCAAAAAAATGAGTATCAGATTACTAATGCTTCTTATGAAACTGGTGATATTCGTGATTTTGCGGTCACTGAGACCGAACAATACGATTTAGTTCTGGCTATGTTTCTGTTCAACTACTTAAATGTTTCAGAAACTATTAGCACGATGCAAAAAGCCTACCAACTTTTGAAATTCGGTGGATATTTCCCGTTTGCCGTCCCCCATCCCTCTTTACCTTTTCTGAAAAAAGATAAGTTTCCGTTTTATTTTAAACCGAAAGACGGTTATTTTTCTGGGCGTGATCAATTATTCCCCGGTGAGATTTGGCGCAGAGATAGAAAAGCCGTCGCCGTGCAATGTGTTCATAAAACTATGGAAGATTACTTCACATCTCTTCGTTTAGCAGCCTTCACAAAAATGCCAGAAGTTTATGAACTAAAAATTAATCAGGAACATTTAGAACTAGACCCAGAATTTTTTACTCCGCTTATTGACCTTCCCCTTCACGTTGCTTTCAAAATTCAAAAATGATTATACCAATTTCTGATCCTAATATTTCATTACTGACTTGGAAAAAATTGCCTGATCCTTCTCAACTATTTTTTCATTTACCGGAATCATTAGTCTCAGATTTACTAAAAATAAGCAATCACAAATGGCTTGAAAAACCCAACGAAATAGGACGGGAAACAGTTAATAAAAATCTTGACTTTTTCCTACCGTTTCGTGAGAAATTGCTCCAGGAACCAGGAATAATTATTTTCCGATTAGATTCAGCATTAACAGAAACAGAAATGGGATTAATTTATGCTTTCATTTCCCGCACTTTTGGACTGCTCAACCACCGCTATGGCTATTTTTTTGATGTAATCGATCGAGGAATGGATTACACTAAAGAAGCTATACCCGTTTCGATGACGAATGCAGAAACTAGCTATCATACCGATAGTACAGCCAAAAACTACTTCCCTGATATTGTTGGCTTACTGTGTCTTGCTGCCGCGGATGAGGGAGGAGATTCCCTGGTAGTAAACGCCGCCAATTTGTATCAATATTTCTGGCAACACCACACACAGTTAGTTCCCTGTCTCTACGAACCTTTGGCGCGGGATGTGATTACCCCGGGAGAGATTAATTCTCAAGAAGCTATTCAAAAGAATAATTTCCCCTTATTCTCAGCCGATTCTCGGGGTCTGGTTTTTCGTTATATGCGGTACTGGATTGAAGTCGCTTACTCCAAACTGAAAATAGCGCAACCGGAAGCTATCACAAAAACACTTGACATAATCGACAACTTTTTTTCAGAACCGGAAAATACAGTCCGCTTCAAAATGAAAAAAGGTGATGTATTTTACCTTAATAATCGCTTTTTATGCCACGGTAGAACCGCTTTTAAAAATTCAGGAAAACCTCGACAGATGGTGCGTAGTTGGATTAACCTTTAAATAAAATACGTACCAGGGAGAAAGTAGACCGGTCAAGGTACAGATTACGATGACCTCAACCTCCTTGTCACCCCTTCAGTGGTTCAAACTCACTTTAAAAAACCTTCGGTCGGCCTAAAGTGGTGATATAGATAACTGCTTCATCGGAGGGAATTCCTAACACTTCATTAACTTGATCATCAAAAAAACCACCGATACCACTAACCCCTAACCCCAGATGAATAGCGGCTAAATTTAATCTCTGTCCCAAATGACCCGCATCTGCATGAAGATAACGATAAACTCGATCGCCGTATTTAGCCACTGCTTTTGCCAGATCCGCCGTATGAAAAACCACAGCAGCCGCATCCCGTCCCAAATCCTGACCTAAACAGAGATAATGTAACTCTTGCCGGAAATTTTTAAAGCGAATTTGCCGCAATTCTTGGGCTTTAGGAGCATAATAATAACAGCCTTCCTCTAATCCGGTTACTGCCGAAACAGCGATAAAAGTTTCCAATAAATCTAGATCAAAATAATCGGGATTGGGATCGAGATTTTGGTCAGCATAATCTTGGGGTTGATAGGTAAAATCCAGTAGCGCTCGCAATTCGTCTAAACTGAGACTAGCACCACTATAAGCGCGGGTAGATCTGCGTTTAAGCATCGTACTTTCCAGATCGATTAAATCTTCCCCCCAATTGACGGGACGGGATGTCACGGAAACTTTTAGACAAAAAGGAAAATTATATTTATCTTCCCAATTAGAGGGGGTAATATTTGCTTCTATCTTCTCATCTGTGGCCATGATAGTCGCTCGGTGTAGAGAGTTTAATAATTCTCCCTCGGCAATTTTGGGATAAAGAGTCGTGGTTGCCGAAGGGAGTGCCGTGATACTAAGGGGGAGATTTTGCCGGATATTGAGCAGATCTGCCAAAGGAATCACCGTCATGACACTTTCTTTCTCGGAATCTAGATAAAGCAATTCATTCATCTGACTATCGTTAAAACCACCGATTAAATGAGCGCGATAGTCATTAATCGAGGCTGATAGGTCAATATTGCCCAATAAATGCCCTGTATCGAGGAAAATACGCCGATAAGCTCGATCCTCGTAGCGCCAAGCGGATCGATAAAAAATGGCACTGGTAACTAAAGCGATATCGGTATTTTCTAAAACAGGATTCCAGAAACAAGCAGATTGTAGGTTCGTCCAAACATCACTTTCCCAGAATAAAAGCAGCGAGTGACTTTGACCTTGATAACTGTAGAGACCGGCGGGTAAAAATTCCGTGCCACGGGAGATCAGATAGACCTCGGCGGGGTATAATCCACCAGCAGAGGGTGCGGAACGCAGGTACAAGGGACTACCCATAGTAGCAATTTTGGCAGTTAAACCATAGCTACAGCCCAAAATTCGCGATATACGTCGCCAAAAGTCTCCTTTTTGGGGAACTGTTTGACCGGAGAGGTAGGGTTTGAGATCGAAAGTCTGACCGATTTTGTATTCTTTGAAGGGATGAGGTTGTTGACTCCAATCAAGACCTTTACTTTTTGAGGCGATCGTCTGGGGGTCGTATTTGGTTCGCTCGTGGTAGTATTGGGCGATCGAGATTGGCTGATCTGGCATGATAAAGATAGGCTGTCTAAGCTTTACTTTTTAGTTTGACATACTCCCACCTCTATTTAGAAAACGGATTTATTTCAGAAACCCGTTTTCTAAAATAAAATTATGACTACACCTAGCTTCACCATTCCCCAATCTGACCCTCCCCTTTCCCCCAGGCAATCCTTGCCGACGATGTACGATTTACCTAGTGACAATCCACTGGAACCCGGTTTGCCTGACGAATTTCACCTATTACAACCTCAGTTATTACTGCTGACTTTCCAGCCTCCCAACTGGGAACCAGACCTAGTTTTTAGCGCCGCTGACCTCAACCTTTACTACAATGTCAGACACCCTCAATGGTACAAGCGTCCCGATTGGTTTGGGGTGGTTGGTGTTCCTCGCCTCTACGATGGCCATGACCTGCGCTTAAGCTATGTGATTTGGCAGGAAGGGGTTTCTCCGACGATTGTGGTGGAATTATTGTCTCCAGGTACGGAAAATCAAGATTTAGGACAAGAACTACGCCAACCTGGGGAACCGCCAACTAAGTGGACAGTTTATGAACAGATTCTGCGGATTCCCTACTATGTGGTTTTCAGTCGCTATACTAACCAACTTCAAGCGTTTGAACTGGTAGGTGGTTATTACCAACCCGTAGCTTTAGGGGAGGGACGCTTACCGATTCCTCCACTGGAATTGAGCTTGGGTTTGTGGCAAGGTTCCTATCGGGGGATTGAGCGGCTATGGTTACGCTGGTTGACGCTGGAGGGAGAGTTGATTCCCCTTGCCGATGAGGAGTTAATTGCGGCTAAACAAGAGGCTTCTGCGGCTAAACAAGAGGCTTCTGCGGCTAAACAACGAGCAGAACAACTAGCGGCACGATTGCGGGAATTAGGGATAGATCCTGAAACCTGAAGGCTCGAAAACCCCCCAAAAAAGAGAGAGGAAACCCGCGCCTCCTCTCTCTGGGACATTATTTTCTCGCTTTGCGGACAGCACCCCCTAGTATTAAACCGCTCAGTGGGATATAAATAAAAACACCCGTGGGTTCGGGGACACCCACAGCAGAAGAAGCGACGGTCAACAAATGCCGAGAGATTTTTTGAGATTATTACTAATAAAGTTATGTATTGAAGTCAAGATAAAACTAGAGGATTTTACTCTATCATTAACTTATTTTAATTTTCGATGTACCTAGGGTTTGCTGAATAAATCTAACAACCTTGTTGGATAAGGTTTTTAGACTTTTTTTCCCTCAAAAAGTGCCGACCATTGGAGTGATTGGGGGGAAAATTCCTGGACTTTTTCCCTGAAAATTAGGTAATTGACCACCTGAAAATCGGTAAAACCCCACACCCCACACCCCACACCCTACCCCCAAGAAAAACTTTTTGCCGCAAACCCTACCTACACCCTACTAGATTACTGGTCTGTCAAAGTTGGAAATTGACGGATACAATTTAGTTAATTTGATCCGAGCATCGACCGTAATAAAATCTATGGAAATTATCGCTGTTTTACTGGGAGTTTTCGGTTTAGGGACAGGTGCGGGTTTATTAGTCATCCGTAACTACTACCACATCTGTCAACCGAGTGAAGTTTTAATTTTTGCCGGCAGTCGTCGTCCCACAGCCACGGGCAAAACCATCGGTTATCGTTTGGTAAAAGGGGGCAGCAGTATTCGTTTACCGATGCTAGAACAAGTGTATCAAATGGACTTGACCAACATGATCATCGATCTCAGGGTGGTTAATGCCTATTCTAAGGGCGGTGTGCCGTTGATTGTCACCGGGGTGGCGAATATTAAAATTGCTGGGGAAGAACCGATTATTCATAATGCGATCGAGCGTTTATTGGGCAAGAAACGCAAGGAAATTGAACAATTGGCTAAAGAAACCCTAGAGGGCAATTTGCGCGGTGTCTTGGCGAATTTAACCCCAGAACAAGCGAACTCCGATCAGATTGCTTTTGCTAAAAGTCTCCTAGAAGAAGCGGAACAGGATCTGGAAAAATTGGGTTTGGTTTTGGATAGTTTGCAGATCCAGAATATTTCCGATGAGGTGCGTTATCTCGATTCGATCGGACGGAAGCAGAAAGCCGAATTACAGAGAGATGCCCGGATAGCCGAAGCAAAAGCCCGAAAAACATCGATTATCAAGGATTCCGAGAATCTACGCCTAACCGCTTTGCGTCGTATCCAAAAAGATTTAGAAATAGCCAAAGCTGACGCAGAAAAACGGGTGCGCGACACTCAAACTAAGCGCGGCGCCATGATTGCTGAGGTAGAATCGGTGGTTATGTCCGATTTAGCTAAAGTACAGGCCGAAGTGGCGGTACAAACTGCCCGAATTAAGCAGGTGAAACAGCAATTACAAGCGGATGTGATCGCCCCCGCTGCAGCGGAATGTCAACAAGCGATCGCAAAAGCCCGGGGGGAAGCAGCCAAAATTATCGAACAGGGGAAAGCGCAAGCGGAAGGAACCAAAAAACTGGCAGCCTCTTGGCAAGGAGCGGGAAATAACGCTAAAAACATCTTTTTATACCAAAAATTGGAGTTATTGCTGAAATTAATGGCTGCCAGTGTGCCAGAAGTGCAGGTGCAAACGGTGACGGTAGTGGACGGGGGTGATGGTAATCTTGTCCCGAAAATGACTGCCTTTGCTGAACAATTGCGTCAAGCTACCGGAGTGGATCTGGTACAAATGGCTAATCGCATAGCACAAACCGAGCCATCTGTCAAGGGTGAAGACAAAAATTTTGATTTTAAACAATTGCCCTCCTGAATCAGTTTTGAGTTTTGAGTGAGCAGTGTGTATTAAGTGATCATCATCAAATGGCAGTGTACTGCTGTCTTTTCACTGATAACTGATTATTGATTATTGTCCACTAGAATGTTAATCAAGTTTAGAGACCACCACCATGGATAACTTAATTAATGATCCCTCCCCTTCTCCCCAAGACATAGAAATGACGCGGACTCCCCCCTGGGGAACAGTGACGGTATTGGAGGAAGGTCCGCGGTATCGCATCAATCGCATTGTCATTAAACCCGGCCATCACATGAGTACCCAAATGCACTACCATCGCAGTGAACACTGGATTGTCGTCTCCGGTACAGCGCGGGTAGTCTGTGATGAAAAAGAAACTCTCCTCAAACAAAAAGAATCTACATACGTTCCCATGAATACCCGTCATCGGGTGGAAAACCCCGGTTCTATTCCTCTGGTGATGATTGAGGTGCAAAATGGCGAATATTTAGGAGATGATGATATTCACCGTTTTGATGATGCAGAATAGGACAGTTTTCTCCCGTATATACTTTAGTTATTTGCCAAAATCTCGATCGTGGATGAAAAAATTATCCTAGTTACAGGGGCTGCCCGTTCTGGCAAAAGTGAATGGGCCGAATATTTAGCCAAAATCAGCCAAAAACCCGTTATTTATATCGCCACTTCCTCGGTGGATGAAAAAGATCAAGAATGGTGCGATCGCATTGAGAGACACCGGCAGCGACGTTCCCCCCAATGGCAAACCCAAGAAATTCCCCGACAATTAAGCGAAACTATTGATAATAGCCCATTTTCTCACTGTTTATTGATCGATTCCCTCGGTACTTGGGTAGCCAATTGTTTGGAAATGTCGGCAGCTGAATGGTTAGAAATCAGCGATCGATTCTTGTATTCCCTCAAAAATGCGGCGGTTGATGTTATTCTGGTAGCGGAAGAAACTGGTTGGGGTGTGGTTCCCGCCTATCCCCTCGGTCGTCTGTTTCGCGATCGTTTAGGCGATCTCTGTCGTAGAATTGGCACAATAGCAGACGCGGTTTATCTAGTTACCGGCGGCCATGCTCTTAATTTAAGTCAATTGGGTCAGTCTTTGTCGATAATTGGGCAATAGAGAAGATGAGCGACGATTATCAGCGTCAAGTAATTGATTTTTATGCCCGTCGTCACGATTACGATAACGATTTTACAGAGGCTCGCGCTCTTAAATTAGTAAATTATCTCTATTTACAAAAAAAACAATCTATGCTAGACGTGGCAACGGGAACGGGATTTATTGCGATCGCTACGCGAGATCGCAATTGCCCCAAAAGTAAAAAGTGTCATCGGGATCTATTTCACGCCAGCAATGATTGCCAGGGCCAAAGAAAAGCTAGAAGCATTAAATATCGAGAATATTGACCTAATTAACGCCGATATAGCTGCCATTGACTTTGCCGAGTCTAGTTTCGATCTGATTACCTGTTCTCTGGCGTTGCCGAAGGCACTGCGTAGCAGTGTACGCACTTTTCCCCGATATCCCGCGAGTACTGGCAAAATGGTATCAATGGTTAAAAAAAGGCGGTTCGATCGCTTTTTCCTGTCATAATTTAGAATCCCACTTCCTACCCTTGATCAGTGGTGTTTGTCGCGAACATAGTGGTTTTGAGTTGCCTAATCTGCATACTCCCATCGCCACCCCAGAAAAATGCCATCAATTGCTCGAAAATACGGGATTTACCAATATGTCGGTCAATATCGAGCAGCTAGGTCGATATTTGCCCCTAGAAACCGCCAAAAACTTCTGGTATGGGCAGTATTTTCATCCTCAGCATAACCCTCTCGATCGCCTATCGGCTGCCGAAATTGCGACTCTAGTGAACAATTATCGGCGAGAAATCGAGAAAAATGCCACCGATCAGGGAGTATGGCAAGATGCAACCACTTTTTTTGTCACTGCTAGTAAAAGTTAGAAAAAGATCATGAGTCAAGTTAAAACCATCTCCGGACGAGCTTTACCCTTGCAAGGCAACGATATTGACACCGATCGCATTATTCCGGCTCGTTTTTTGCGTTGTATCACCTTTGAAGGTTTAGGAGAACAAGTGTTCGCCGATGATCGAGCCGCTTTACAGGGAAGTCATCCTTTCGATCTACCCCAGTACCAAGGAGCGAAAATTTTGGTAGTTAATGGTAATTTTGGTTGTGGCTCTTCTCGGGAACACGCACCGCAAGCGATTTTACGTTGGGGAATTCAAGCAATTATCGGGGAAAGTTTCGCCGAAATATTTTTTGGCAATTGTATCGCTAATGGGGTTCCCTGTGTCACTGCTGAGGCAAAAATCATCAGCCATTTACAGGATTTAATTGCAGCTAATCCCGAAATTCCCGTCGATCTTTCTTTGCCAACTATGACGGTGGAATGGGGGGATTTTGTCGCTACCGTCTCTATGAATGAAGGTTCCCGACAGATGTTAATAGAAGGGGATTGGGATACCTGCGGGCAGCTGTTACAAAATCTCGATCTGATTGAATCTACCGCACAAAAGTTACCCTATTTAGGTTTCGTTTAGAGAAACAATCTAGGCTGAGGGTGCGTTAGTAACAGATTAATGTACCCTGGCAGGGATTTTGTTGGAAATGCCGCGGTTGTAAATACTAAAAAATCTGCCCTATGACTAATCCTGATAATAATCTCCAAAATATCCAAGAACCGATTTTAAACGCTCCTGAAGATGTGCGAAAAATCATCGATCAAGTTTTAAAATTGGAAAGGGATAAGTTATACCAGCGCAATCCTCGCAATATCAATGATGATGTTTTAACAATTATTAAAGAAGTAATTCAATAATCAGTTATCAGTTATCGGTTCACTGTTCACTAAAAAAACTTCCCCATCATCCCCTCTATATAAATATGAAACTACTATCAATAAAGTTATGTAATTTTCGACAATTTTATGGTAAGACTCCTGAGATACATTTAGCGGCGAGTTCTCGCAATACGACGGTAATTTATGGCAATAATGGGACAGGAAAAACAACAATTTTAAATGCTTGTACTTGGGTTCTTTATGAAAAATTTACAGCAGCTTTTGCCGAACCAGAGTTATTAGTTAATAAACGGGCAATTACCGAAGTAACCACGGGAACTTCCATAGAATGTTCCGCAGAAGTAAACTTTGAACATGAAAATAAACGCTATCAGGTAAAACGAAAATTTTTCGCCTACCAAGATGTAAATAGTAAGATTAAATACGGTTCAAATAGTTTATATATGCTCTACGCTGGTGATGATGGTAATTGGTACACACCCAATCAACCAGCGGAGGATATTATTAATCAAATCTTACCAGAAAGTTTACACCGTTATTTCTTTTTTGATGGCGAATATATTGATCATCAATTTCGTAGTAGTAGCCAAGGTAAAATCGCCGAAGATACAAAGGAATTATTGGGAGTTAAAGTATTAGATCGAGCGATCGAGCATTTAAAAAAAGCCAAAAAATCTTTACAAGATGAGCTTAAAGATTTAGGGGAATCGGATTTAAAAAAGTTACTGAAACAGGAGAGTAAAATTGAGCAGGATTTCGAGAAATTAAAACAGCGTCAGCAAGATATTATTAGCCAGTTATCCCAGCAAGAAGAATTAAAAAAAGCCGTGAATAATCGCTTACTACAGTTAAGTGGTGCCGAAGAATTGAAACAGTTAAAAGAAAAATTAGAACAACAGGAAAGAAATCTGCGACAAGATTTAGTCAGAACTAAAGATAAATTAAAGAAATTAATTTCTCAGCAAGCTTATCAAGTCTTTTTAAAAGAAATTAATCAAAACTTTCAGCAATTAATCGATCGCCTACGACAACAAGGGGAATTACCCAGTGGTATCAAACAGCAATTTGTCCAACAATTATTAGAGCGAAAAAAATGTATTTGTGGTCAGGAATTACAGAAAAATAGCCAAGCTTATTTACAGGTACAAGATTGGATGAATAAAGCAGGAATGGCCGATGTAGAAGAAGCAGCCATTCGCTTATCTTCCACAGTCAAAGAAATGGATAAAAAAGTCTTAGATTTTTGGCAAGAAGTGGATAATTATCAAGCTAATATTCACCAGTGGCGCTTAGAATTATCTTTAGTAGAATCAGAATTAGATGAAGTGCGAGATAAATTTCGTCATTATCCCGATGAAGATATTAAAAATCTGCAATCTCGCTTAGATGCGATCGAGGATTCCCTAAAAGATTTACGCTTGGAACAGGGTAGCAATAAAAATCAACTAGATATCTATGAAAAAGAGTTAGAATCCCTGCAAAAACAGGTACAAAAACAGCAACAAAAAGAGGAAAAATATAATTTAGGACAACGACGTATTTTAGCCACTCAAGAGGCAATTAATCGCATTAGTGAGGTAAGACAGAGATTAGAAACTCAGTTTCGTTTGTCCTTAGAAAAACGGGTACAGGAAATCTTTAACTCAATTTCTTTTACTCCCTATATTCCCCGTATTAGTCCCGATTACGAGGTAAGATTATTAGAAAATACCACAGGATTCGCCATTCCCGTGGCAGCTTCCACCGGAGAAAATCAGATTCTCAGTTTATCTTTTATCGGGGGAATTATCGATCGAGTGCGCGAATGGAGTCAGAAAAATACCTTGATGGGAATTGATAGCAGCACTTTTCCTCTGGTGATGGATTCCCCTTTTGGTAGTCTTGATCATATCTATCGTCGGCAAGTTGCGATTGCCATTCCTAAATTAGCCAATCAGTTAGTTGTTTTAGTGACAAAAACTCAATGGAGAGGAGAGGTAGAAACCGAGATTTCTCCCTATATTGGTAAAGAATATGTGTTAGTTTATAATTCTCCGAAAGCAGATTGTCAAGAGGATTTAATTAATCTTCATGGTGTTGATTATTCTCTGGTGAAACGCAGTCCTAATAATTTTGAATATACGGAAATTATCGAAGTTAATCGATTTTCCTCCTGACTGCTAAATGGGTGCCTCTCACCTTTGCAGAAATACAGACAACCAGTAATTATCAGTGACTCTTAAATTGGTACAAAAATATGAACAATCGCGTGTAAGCATCTCACCGAAAAGCTAATGCACGAGGGGTTTGGGGGGTTCTACCCCCCAAAGGCTTGGATTGAGTGATAAATCGGAAGTAATGACCAATGTTAGAAGACAGTTTCCCTTTAAAAATACCCAACTCAGTAGATTTACAAAAATCAGATACACCCTTGTTATAATAACTAAATTTTAACTTCTAATAAAACGATCAATTGCTGTGTTCATTACCCCAACACGACTAGATAATTCCACAAGTTCCGTGGTGACAATATTATAATCCCCTAAATATTTCTGGAGATTAGTTCCCTCTTTTTGATCGCCAATTTCCACTAACCTTTCCTCTCGCAATTCCTGCAAATAATCGAGGATATTTTCTAAAGTATCTTCGAGGGGAGGTAAGGGAGAAGGAGGATTATTTGTTTGCAAAGCTTGGGTTAATTGCGTCAAAGCTTGGGTTATTTGTTGCGTGAACAGACTCAGATTAGGATGGGGAGGACTACCGCGATATTGTTCCAATTCCGTCAATAAAACTGTCACCGCGCGACCAAAACGGGGAATATAATTACTTAAAGTGATTGCCGGTTCCATTTGTGGAAAAGGTGTGCTAGGATCATCAATTAATCTTTGTAGGGCCGTTTGCATAGTTGTATTTGCTCGTCGAGCTTTATTGCGATGGGAAGATAAAATTGCAGTTTGATAGGATGATTCTCCTAAATAAACTGCCATAACTGACTGAAAATATATTTGATTAGCTTCTAATGCTTTAATGGCAGCGAGGGAAAAACGTTCATCTTCATTAACCCGTAGAAAACCGAAGGAAAGTACAAAAGCTAAAGCACTACCAATTAAAGTATAAACTATTCTGATATACTCTAAATCAATCCCGTCATTGCTGGCATCGAGACGACTGATAATTAAAGCAAAAATTGTGATAAAAAATACGGCTAAACTATAGTGAAATCGCACCAAAGCTAAAGCAATCGCTATAGAAATCACCCCAATAATTTCTAACCAGATCGAATTATCTATAATTGGCAACAAGACCGAAACAAAAAACGAGCCTAAAATCGTACCAAATACCCGATTAAAAAAGCGTTGAAAAGTCAAGCTAAAATCTGGTTTTAACACAATAACTAAGGTTAAACCAATCCAAAAACTATGGGTAATTCCTAGCTTATTGTAAATCAAGACTCCTAGCGCACTTCCCAAACCCAAGCGTAAACCATGACGAAATAGGGGCGATTCTAGATTAAAATTAGATTTTAATGGTTCCCACCAAGCTTTTTCTTGACCGCACTCTTTTTCTATCCCTTCAAAGTTCCGCTGCCAGGAATTTTTTTTATCTGAAAAGCTCTCGCTTTGCTGCAAATGTTGCGCCGTTTCACTGGCTATTTTTAGCTGTTTAAATAATTTTTTTAAACGATTATTTAATTGAGAAATTGCCACATAACTGCTATAATCATCCTGGGCATTTTCTAAAACTTTAGCTTGCAGATTTTTTTGTTGCTCGATCGCCTTGAGTAATAGCTGCAAGCGCTCACAATCCGGTTGTTTATTTTTACCCAAAATTAACCCGGCAATATCTTCGCTAATTTCTGCCACTTGCACGAGAATATCTTCCAATAAAATACCCACCGTGGTCAGTTGTGGCAAGGGATGAAGATGAAGCAATTCTCGCAGTGCAGTTAAGCTGGTATTAATGCGATCGCTATCTTCGATCAAGACGATTAACAATTCCCGCAGCTCACTCTTTCCCCAACGTCCCCGACGCGTCAAGGTGACAGTTTTCCTCGAACGTAGCAACAGTTGCCGGATTTTGTCAAAATATGGCTCCTCATTAGCATTAGAACGAGAGTGTAAAGGCAAAGAGCGGAGATGAGTGGCGATAACCTGAAAATTTTCCGCCGTTACCTGACGTAAAGGCTGATTAGGTCGAAAAGGCCAGATAAACAGGGCTAAAAAAATTGTCCATCCCCCCCCCAACACAACGATTCCGGCCCGTTGTAAAGCGACGATGATATCTCCCGATGGGAGATAAACAGCAAAAAGCAGCAATAAACCAATTACTACCCCAGCTAACCCCCCATTTTCCCCGTAAACCGTCAAATAACCCGCTAGGAACAAACCGCAAAAAACTATCACGACGGTCAATCCTAGCCAAGCACTGGCTAATGTACCGATAATCAAAGCCAGAGCCATCCCGATAGTCGTAGCGACTAGGGTTTTCGCTCTCAGGCAGTAAAGTTCCCCCACATCGGCCAAAATCAAGATTTGAGCCGCTAAACCCACCATTAACCCCAATTTCGACTGCTTTAAAATCTCACCGATCATAATCGGGACTGCGATCGCTAATAAAGTCCGAATCCCCCGCTCGATCTCGATATCGCCACTAGGACGCAATAAAAAACCAAATCGCTGAACTAGCATAAATTCACTAAAAACTTAACTCTGGAACCTGATAACATAGCTACCGATCAATAATTTTAGGGCAGCCAACGGGGTTTAAAACCAGCGTTGAGTTCTTGAGGCAAAATTTTCGGGATGCTATTGGGACTGAATTGATCAGGAAGCGGTAATAACCAGAGACGACCATCGGCAATACTCGACCCCTCCCCAGTGACTAAATCATTTCCGACTCCAAAGGGTATGGTTGCTAACTGATCAAATAATAAAGCCACGCCATCAGGAGACATACTCATCTGCACGTCACGATAATTAGGCAAGGCCAGCAGGGGGATCATTTTACCCGTTTTTAGCTCAATAATCGCTAAAAATGGTTCTTCTTTCACCTTGCCATCGCTGCCCATAACCAGATCGCTTTTCAGACAGTAAAGGGTTTTTTCCTGTCGCGGTTCAAATTCACAGCTAATAATCGGATTAGCTGTTCTTAGCAGTAGTCTTGACTCTCCCTGATCGTTGAGCAAAAATAGCGATCGCTGATTATCAGGTTCCGATTTCACCATGAGTTTTTGGCGACCATCCCGGGAAAAAGCGAGTATTTTCTCGTAGGTGGGCAAAAATTGCGGTTTTCCCCCTTGAACATCCAAAGGAATCACCGCTACCCCTCCCTTTTGACTGACAACCGCTTTTTTACCGTCGGGAGATAGTAAAAAAATATCCCCTTGTATTCCTAACGGTCGCGATTGTCCATCATCGCTGATTACCCATAAACTGGCATCCCCCGGATTCCCATGATTAATTCTCTGCACGATTAGGGTTTTGCCGTTATCTGAGAGATTAAAGCGCAGATTTTGATAGATTTTCGCATCTAAAAACCTTTCTATACGACCACTAGGCAAATTTTGACCATTTTCAGCATGATTTAAACCCGTGGTAATTGTGTAAATTTGCTGTTTTGGGGTATCTCGTCCTAAGTCGGAGCGATCGAAGGCCGAGAATAAAATTTTATCCCCTGTCGGATAGATTTGAAAATCCGTGACCACCAAATCCCCAGGGGTAAGGATGGTTTTTTTCAGTTCTGTGAGGTTATTTGCCCCCTGAATGATATTACAGACGATTAAACGGCCTCTTTCCTCTTGGTTGACTCCAATATAGGCAAAAGCTCGATCATGGCTGTAAAATTCGCCGATAAAGTCCTCCCCTTGAGCAATGGGTAACTTTACTTGATATTTTTTGCCGTAGATGGGTAATTCCGTCAAGGTATAGGTCAAGCGATCGCCAGCCCAGCTAATTTTACCCGGTAAGGGAGGATTGATCACCAAGCTGGTTTCTATGTCGGAACGGTCAATCGGTCGATTAAAACTTAAAGTAAAATAATTGTCCCTAACGCCGATTTTTCGCCCTTGCCAGCTAAAATTCTCCCCTCGGGTAGGAACTTGATTTCCCTGGATCAAAATCGACGATATCGCGGCAATTAAAGCCAAAATACTCGCTAACACTAAGCGATCGAACCAAGCTAATCTTTTCATCAGTTATCAGTTATCAGTTATCAGGAGGCGGTCGGCAGGAGATTGCTTTTATTTATTCTCCCATCTCCCCCCCCTCTACAATAATTACTCGCAACCAGAAACACCTTGAATGCCTATCATACTTTGGGCTTTTTGTCAAAAAAACTTTTTTTTTGCAATAAAACTACATAAAAAAAAGATCATCGTTGTGGGTGAAATTGACTGATTTACCCGTTTTAATTAGGATCACCTTCTAGGTTTGACAAGGGTTTCAACCATTGCTGACCAAAAAAGCACAGAATAACCCACTATGAAATTATATCAAATCGCTGTAACCAGCATAACATCGTTGTTAAATAATAATCTTTCTCAATTAATTCTTAAGAATTTATAAATATTGCGGAATGTTAATTTAAATATTCTCAAGTTTTTACGGTCAATAAATAATTTTTACTTATCTTTGTCGGAAAATAGAACTCCTGCAAAAATCCCACATCTACCATTGGGTTAGGAGTCAGGAGTCAGGAGTCAGGAGATAGGAGGTAGGAGATTATTTTATTTATTCTCCCCACACCCTACTTCCCCACTTTCTTATCAGCTTTAGTAATGATTGTCATCGGTTTTTTCAATCGAATAAATAAAAACGCCCCCAAAAAGGAAGCGTTTTTTAACTTATCATGAGAACTTAGCAAAATGTGTGCAGAGTTAGAATGCGGATGTTGGATGGGGATCCAGCATCTGTTTATTTTTAACCATCGATCGCCAGCACTGTCAAGGCCATGGCAATAGCATCACTGGAAGCTAAATCGAGGGGGAAGTTATATGTTCAAGTGTATTTACAGCCCCCGCAATTGTGTCCCTTTTTTGGGTTTATTTACTTCAAAATTTATCTCTTTATTTGTATATTTTTAAACTTGTATAAAATTGATTTAAGTTTTGTAAAAAGTAGTTGACAAAATCTGATCGAGACCAAATGTCACCCTATCCTTAAGGTTGACAAAATGTGGTAAGGTGGACTGAGTAATAAAACTGCTCACTAACCTATTATCAGTGACAACTGCCAAATTCACCACCAGAAGGCTAAATATAACTATGTCCAAACGGTTTAAATTCGACTCCTCCGAGATGATTTATCTCACCGATAAACTGATGAATGTGGCCAGTAATCGTTACTCGATCGTCGTGCAAGTCGCTAGACGGGCCAAGCGCGTCCGCTACGATACCGTAGAAAATATCGATGACCCGATGATTAAACCCGTTCAACGGGCCCTGATGGAAATGACCGACGAATTGACCGAACCGGAATTATTACGCGATTAATCCCCTAAAATTGCTGGGGAGCAACCCCTAAACTTCATCGGGGTTGATACCCAGTGCTCTTAGTCTTTCCGCTAGTCGTTGGGCTTTTTGTTCCGCTTCCTGTTTGGCGAAACCTGCTTGAGCAGCGATCGCCCTTTCCTCTCGATGCTAGGAAGAAGGCGATTTTTATTGTAGGAAAGGTTAACCATAGCGATTGTTTTGACTAGAGAGATTACCAAGTATTCGGTTGAAAGTCGGCATCATTAATAATAGCCACCGTATCCCCGGAGGGTTTAATCACAAATAGACCTTTTTTATAAGCGTATCGATCAATTCCCTCGTTGATTTCAATTCCTGCCACTGCACCGTAGGCTCGATAGTTTTGATAATGGGGGAAAGCGATTTTAAAACGAGTCAATTTTTCGATAAATTCATCCACATCATCTTGA
>VYMC01000030.1_pt1 | contig 103893 bp, 89 predicted proteins | sample 5115301 | NCBI WGS metagenome assembly VYMC01 (sample SAMN12291802, study PRJNA351875) | freshwater metagenome | isolation source: freshwater lake | place: USA: Michigan, Wintergreen Lake | collected 2013-08-08 | reverse complement strand
TCACCTTTGTAACTCCTAAATCAGGTTTTTATGTCAAGCTATTTTGAAAACCTTGCTAGAAACCAGTTTTAGGGACAAGTATAATTACTCACTTGCATAAATGAGATGCTCCCCTATCTTTCTCTAAAAAAATGGAGAATCACGTTGGAGCTGTTTGGTATTTTATCCATGACTACAATGCACAGCTGGCAAAGGATTAAGCCGCTATCACTACTACCGAATCACCACCGACAACAGAATTTGGCTCTTCGTTACTTGTTATGGTTCGAGAGGGTAGCACAAATCGACTAAATCTTTATCTGGCAAGAGATTTAATTCATTAGTTCGCTCTAGATCAAAAACAATTGACAAAAATCGCCAAATGTCTTTCTCTATAAGGGTTTCATCTCTTATAATCCCGTCGATTGCATAAGACAAACCGAAGAACTCAATTTTCTTTGTTCTATGTTAAGATGTTGAGGGCTTCGTTTTTGGGTCTGATTTACTTTTGTTAATGATCGGACAGTGCCTAATGAGCCTTTCATTGTCGACTCTTGAGGTTGATGCGTTTCATTTTTGAATTGGAGAACCATGTTGAGAAAAGCATTGCAGCAAATAAGATTTTTCATGGGCAATCTAGATGGTCAAACCTTGAGTCCGTCTCAAAACAAGATTATCTTTATTGCCTATCTGATACCAGTTGTCTTAGTTATTTGGTTTATCTCTAAATTTAGCGTAGATGTTCCCTTTAACGATCAATGGGCATTAGTCAGTTTATTTGATAAAATAGACAAAGGTTCTGCAACTTTTGGAGATTTTTTTGCTCCGCACAACGAACACCGAATTTTATTTCCAAAAGCTATATTTGCCTTACTTGCCTTTACGTCACAGTGGAATCTCGATCTGGAAAGATACTTCAATGTTTTTTTGGTAATAATTACGTTCTTTTTAATGTATAAAATAGCAGAGATTAGTTACAATCAAGATAAATTATCCTTTCACTTGTTTAATATATTAACTTGTTTCTTACTATTCTCTTTATATCAAGCTGGCAGTTGGTTATTTGGATTTCAACTTGCCTTTTTCTTAATCAATACTTGCTTGCTCCTAGCCGTTTTTATTCTTAGCTTTTGAATAGCTGAAATTACACCCGTCCAACACTGATTGGCGATCGCGATTTTGCCACCTGTTAAATCTCTTTTTCTGTCTGTACAAATTGTTACTTTTTGAAATGAGAATTGCTGATATAATACTTTTTTTATTGTGTTATTTTTTCTACAGTATTGATTCTCAAAGAACAAAAAGTAACCTCGATATATTACTTTTTTTAAAGAATTTACCAACTGCTTTAGACTACTTTTTTACAATTCTAGGAGCGGGGTTTTCATTTCGCCTGATTCCTAATCTAACTGGACTTTTGCTTTTTACGATATTTTTATTTTTCAATTTCTATTCATTAAGGAAATCTAGATCAGAATTGTTTAGCTATGCAGCACCTTGGTTATCGATAGGTTGGTTTACGATTTTGTTTGCTCTACTCGTTACTCTGGCTAGAAGTAACTTAGGGGTAGAACAGGCTCTAGCATCAAGATATACTACCCCCTTAATTTTACTGACGATATCTTGCTTACAAACGGGTCGATTATTAATGTGCTATCAATCTTCACATTTAGAGCAGAAAAACTATAGAAGGTTGCGTTTTTATACTTTAACCAGTATTGTCTTATTAATCTTGTTCTATAACTCCGTCAACCTAGCCGTTATTGTCTATGCACGTTCTTGGGTAGAAAAAGTATCCCCTGGTAGAAACTGCTTAGAAATTATCCACTATTTAAATGAATCCTTTTATCAAACAGAGGAATCAACTGTAAGCGAATCTCATAAGAAATGTACACGCTATATGGACTGTCCAATTAATAACTGCTTAGAGACCTTAATGCCTAATGCGACTCCTTCCGCTCTAGTTCGTATAAGAAATGGGGCTTTTATTCTTGAAAGGATAGGTTTTCGAGATTTTCCCAAACAAATACAATTTACAGAACCTACCAAGATTTATGGACAGATTGAGCAGCCAATGACAACTGATAAACCCATAACTTTGTCGAGGAGTAGCAAGATAAAAGTAACAGGTTGGGCCACCTTACCAGAACGTAGCCAAACGCCAGAATTAGTGCTACTGTCTTCTGATGGTGATCGCTCATTCTTTGCCAATGCTACTATTGTCAACAAATCTGATAACAAAGTTCAATGGGAAGCTGAGATTTCTCCCCAGTCTCTTAATCGAGAAGAAACTGCGATCAAAGGTTGGGTTTATGACCGAGAAGGTAAACAGTTTGTCAAATTAAATGGTGAGATTAAGCTGAGAATTTCAAAAAAATGAGGCTCTTCTGGTTTCTGTGTGATCAGTTTAACTTACATAGGATCGATCTTTGTGTCCTTTGTGTCTTTGTGGTTCGTTCCACTCACTCGCTAGGAGTAATGTATCTTAGAATGCATTTTACCCACCAAACCGGGGAGAGCCTAGATTTTTCCGATCAACTACAATGGACCCCAGAAGCAAAAGCAAAACTGGAAAATATTCCCTATTTTGTTCGTTCCCAAGCGCGTCAAAGGATAGAAGAATTAGCTCGTCATGCCGGTTCCGATCGAGTTACCGTGGAAATGGTAGAACAGGCTAGAGTAGAATTCGGACAGTAGATTTTTAGCCGCCAATTTGGGACATAGTACGGGTATAAATGCCGGTTGATGTGCCGGAATCACGCAGTTTAAAGTTTATTTCTGCCTTCATTTCTATTAATCCCCGGACTCTTTTCCTGATTTCTGCTGGCGAAATTCCTTGACGGAGGGCAGTTTTTAGGTCAATTTGTCCAGTTTCGTTGAGGAGACAGGGACGCAACCAACCATCGGCTGAGAGACGTAGGCGGTTACAGCGATCACAAAAACATTCCGACATCTGACTAATAAAGCCAATTGTACCCTTAGCCCCCGGAATTTGAAAAACATCAGCTGGACCATTTCCCCGCACTTGACCCTCATTTAAACCCCATTTAGCCCGAATTCGCCCCCTTAATTCCTCGTTCGCAATCCAAGCTTTTTCTTGAAATAAATCACCGTTACCGATGGGCATAAACTCGATAAAACGGACGTGCCAACGCTTATCGATGGTCAAAGCCGCTAAATCTTCCACTTCTGTCTCATTTATCCCCGGAATTACTACCACATTCAACTTTAAGGGGTCAAAACCCACTCTCTGGGCTGCTTGAATACCTGCCCAAGTTTTTTGCCAACGACTCCGGCCGCGATTACCGATAATTTTATCGAAAGTGTCGGGGTCGAGGGAGTCTAAACTGATATTAATCCGTCTTAGTCCGGCCCCATACAACATTTCGGCTAAATTGTCAAGTAAATAGCCATTAGTGGTCAAGGCTAAATCGCTAGTAGCAGATAAAGAGGCGATATCGCGCACAATCTCCACTACTTCGGGATGTAAGAGAGGTTCTCCACCAGTAAGACGAAATTTGCGGAAACCGAGGGGAATAAAGACATTTTCGACTAAAGTAAGAATTTCCTCCCGGGTGAGTAAGTCTTGCGGTCGAACATAGGCCAATTCTGCATCTTCAGGCAGACAATACTGACAGCGAAAGTTACAGCGATCGATTAAACTAATCCTGAGATAGTCGATTTGGTTCATGTTCAAGGGGAAACACTGTTATAAAACTTCATGAATTTATCATAACAATTTCGGCTCGATCGATATCTAGATATCGGGCTAAGTTTCCAGAAAACCGCGGTTACATCTAGATTTTAGTCTATGATGACAATAGATTTGCTCAATGGCAAGAGCTAATAACGATTGGGAAATTTGATAATTTTTCTTGATTGTACTTAAGTAGGTAGGCGTTAAAAATTATCAGACACCCCCCTTATCAAGGGGGGCAGGGGGGATCGAACCTAAAATCGATTTTAAATTTAATTATAACCAACTACTTAACCAAAAAGGTCAGCTAACACCCCAAAGAAATATTAAACAATCCTCTAGATATGGACAAACAGAATACTATCTAAATTGAGCGAGCCAATAATGCTACGATCAAAGATTAATTATCTTGAGATGGTAATTTGTGTGATGTTACCTTTTTTACTACCCATTGCCCAAACTCCCCCTAGTGTAGAAATAATTCGACCGGCGCAGGTGCGTCCTTTGCCGAATCAACTAGATCAAATTCCCGTTTTTAACAGCAATAGTCCCGAATTATTGCTAGGAGAAGGGATTTTGCTTTCGACTTTTCCCCCCCAAGAGAAAAGTTTCCCCTCGGCCCATTTAAATTATGCTTTTCAGGGACGCTTTGATATTTTTGCCCACCATGTAGCGAGGGGGAATTTTCCCGATAATTTACGCACCCTTTATCTGGGTGTATTACTCCACAATCCCAGTCCTAATCCCGTGACTGTTAAAATTTTGCAGGGGGCCAGTTATTTGAGTCAACCCGATGCAGCTTTTATCGATTTACCCGCACAAGTGGAAAATAATCAGGGGACGGTTTTTGCCGGGCCGGGAAGTCGGGTAATGGGGGATATTTTAATGGGGCAGCGTCAGGATATTTTTCCCGATAGGATTATTATTCCCCCTGGGGAGAGTTTTATGGTCTTAAATGCGGCGATTCCCGTGCGCGATTTGACTCCCCCTTTAAACGGTAGATCCACTTATCTTCGTCTGGAAAGTGACGGTCTTCTCTACGCTGCTAGTTTAGCTCTTTATGCACCCCTAGACGAAAATGGGCAGGAAAGACCACCAAATCTGACAGAATGGCAAAATTTGCTAGAAAAAGGCGATTTATCGACTCCGCGCGATCGAGCGCCCACTCCTCCCAATAGTCAAGGACAGATAATTTATGGACGGGTAGCGGGAGTGTCCCAAGGTTCAGCTTGGCCAGCTCGATTGGTCGATCGAGCTTCTTTATGGTTAAATATTCCTGATTCTGGTCAATCTATAGCCTATGGGATTAGCACCCTACCTGGGGGCAAATTGGGAACGGAACAAAATCAAAGTGCTAGTATGTTAGTTCGCTATCCCGATACGGCCTATCAAGCTCATGGTAATTACGGTGTGGAATATAGGTTAAGTTTACCTCTATTTAATCGAAGTGATGAGGCGAAAACAGTGACTATTGCGCTAGAAACACCGATTAAAGAGGATATTATTGGGCAGGGTTTGCGTTTTCTCGCTCCGGCTGCCCCACAAGTGTTTTTTCGGGGAACGGTAGCCGTCAATTATAACGATGATCAAGGACAGGCACAAAGTAGATTTTTTCATCTTGTCCAAAGACGCGGACAAGAGGGAGAATCTTTAGTGACTCTGACTATTCCTCCTGGAGATTGGCGTGTAGTACAGGTAAATTTTTTATATCCACCAGATGCTACTCCTCCACAGGTTTTAACGATTAAGACCGAGTAGAACAAATTTAAAATTGGCCGTTAATGATCGCAATATTCCATTGACCGTCTTGGTTGGTTTCAAAGGCAATTTGGCGACCATCACCGCTAATGGTGGGATTGCGGACGCTTCCTCGCAGGTTAGCGGTTAACAGGGTTGTATGGGATCTAGAACGATCATAAACCATGACATCACTTTTACCGCGTTCGCTGGAGATATAGGCAATTAAACGACCGTCAGCATTTAAAGATGGCTGATCTTGGCTAGAATCGCCACGATTTAGGTTAGGAAGATTAACTAGGCGCTTTTCTTGCAAATCGAATAAATATATACTACGACGACCGGAGCGATCGGAAGCGAAGGCTAAATAGCGACCATCAGCACTATAACTGGGGAATTGATCGGGAGCAAAACTATTTAAACCACCAGCGGGAACTTGAGGAGTAATCAAAAGAGGGGAATTACAGCCACTTATCCCCGATAACAGCCCAAAAGAGGACAAAAATCGCCCCAGCCAGACAAAAAAAATTTTTTCTTTCATCTTGACTTTTGACTCCAAATGTGCTAGTAACTTTCTTCCTTGCCGACGGTTTTGAGGGTAAGTAGTTGATTGCCTTGACTGAGACTATCGGCGATCGCTTCTCGAATCGGTAGGTCAATACTGGTTTCTGCGAGGATTTCTTGGGCTTTTTGCCGCAAATCTGCCCCAGTATCGGCATCTACTTGGTCTAGATCGAGTAATTCTTGCGATAGCTGTTCGATCGAATTCGGGTTAGTCATAGCTCAGGCCCCCAACAAGCTTAATTACACTTTTATTGTATTGTAAAGAATAAGGCTTCTGTTTGTTTTTGATTTTTCTCAGCGATTAAGGGATTTTGACAAGCAATTAACTTTTCTGATGGATAATCTTCACTCTCAAATTCCACTAAGTTCACTTGCTCGAATAATCCTAATTGAATCACTATACACGGCCGCCATTTTAGCCTAAACTTCCCCCATTTGTCTATTTAAGGAATATTACAATAAACACGGGGTATATAAAGAAAAGTTAATGGTTTTATCCATTGATGGATAAGGGTTTTCGGCTATTGTAGTAGATATGTATGGGAGGAAGTTCAGCAATACTACCCAATCAGCACCCTCAAGTCTGACGGTTTAGTGGCAGAGCAGTTTATTGTCAGCATGGCAAGAGGAAAGGCTAGAATTAGAGAAGATTTTAGACTTTAAGAGCAATTACATTTTCTAAGTACTACGGCTATGAGCATCAGCGGTCCCACTAGCCAAAAAGCCTCGTTAACTCAGCTAAATTGCGCTCTCCGGCACTTTACCGACCGACACAAGTTAACCTTGCGATTTGCAGAATATCTCAACGATGACGAGCTTGACCCCCATAAAATCCTATTCTTCTATGGGGATGGTGGCAATGGCAAGTCGCTATTGCTGAAATTCTTATTGGAAAATTGTTGCAAGCGCTTTCCTTTAGAAACTTGGACAGAACTTAAAACCAAAACCCATCCTGAAATTGTTGAGTTTATTAAGACAATTACTGACTGGGAAAGTGACTTTCAATTTGTGCCAGCCGCACTGTTGGATTTTGAGTCCCCAGCCAGGTCATCGCGACCAGAACAACCTCAAGACAATTTTGACGGGCTACTGATTTTGCATAATCAGTTGACAACCAATGCTGCTCGCTTGGGATATAAACTCTCTTTTCCTCTTTATGAATTTTCTTGCATCTGGCATTTAAAACAGACAGGAAAACTTACAAATGAAACTGATATAACTAAGTGGTTTCCTTCACAAGAGTTATTTGTAGTTGGTGGGATTATTAACACAATTAAAACGATCGCTCAGGAGAACAAAGAATTGGCGGCCATACTAGGCTTACCCGGTACCTTAGCGATACTAACAGCCAGCACTTTGAATCTCGTAGCTAAACATTTGGGTAAGGACTTGAATCACTACCTAAACGGTCGAGGACTCAAGCAAAAAGATTTTCAACGGATCACCGATTTAGATCCCGATACGGAATTGATTGTTGCTTTACCTAACTTTTTTGCGGAAGATCTCAAGGTCGCCATGCAAAGAGAGGGCGCTCCTGAAAAACTGGTGCTGTTTTTCGACACTCACGAAGCCTTTTGGGGAGAAGGGCGCAATCAAGGAAGTGCCAGATTTTTCAAGCAGGATGAGTGGCTGCGGTGTCTGTTGTCGCAGTTGTTGGAGTTGCCCCAAATTGTCATCGTCATGGCAGGACGGGAAATTCCTCGCTGGCATCGAGCCAGCTATTGTTCAATTACAGCGGACAAGTTAGAGTGCAAGCAAGTGTTGAACTTTCAAGTAACCGATGCCCTCGACTACCTACAAAGAGTCGGAATTGAGGATACCCAAGTGCAGCAGAGCTTGATTGCCTATAGTAGTTTTGATGGCGATTCCGTTCATCCGCTCTTGCTGGGGCTATGTGCAGATTTAGTCAGGATGGCGCAAGAAAAAAAAGAAGCCTTTACCGCTGCCGACTTTCAATCCGTTTCCGAGACAGGAGAGGGATTCGAGCGGAAATTAGGGATTTTGGTGGAAAGACTCCTGAAATACACAGACAGGGTGTTGGAAGATGCGGTTTATGTCTTGAGTGCCTGTCGAGCCTTTAATGAAGACCTTTACTTTCATCTGGGCGAATCCTTGAAATGCAATCCCTCCCATGCTGCCTTTGACTCGCTCCTCAGTTTTTCCTTCGTCTGGCAGGTAGAACAACAAGGTGAGGGGTGGTATCGTCTTCATCCCTTCATCCGTCGTTTCAACCACGAGCAGAAGCAGGAAAGAACAGAATCTGCCCATCAAGTCTTGGAGCGTTACTATCGAGAAAGGGAGAATCAGGCGGAAGCTCTCTATCATGCTTATTGGCATGATCCTCTGAGAGCGAAAGAGGAGTGGATCGAAGTTTTTGGAAAAGCCAACCAACAGGAGGACAATGAACTATGTCAGGCACTAGCGGAAATCAAGAAAGAAATTCCTTTCTAGACGGTCAAATTGCCCAATTAATCGGGGATTATCTAACTCGCTTGCAGCGATATGAGGAAGCTAGGGAGGAATACCAAGAAGCTAGTGAAGGGTATGAAAATATCTCTCCCGCTTCCCCGGACTTTGAGACAGCCCAAAATAACCAAAAAGTAGTTCTGGGAAAACTTAATCGCTTACCAGGGCGGCAGAAATCCAGTCAAGACTACCGTTTAGAAAAGCTCTTTGCTGTTGAAAAGGAACAATCTCGTTCAGTTTCCTTAAAAAGCCGAGTCAATTTGAGCCAATGGTTGCAAAATGTTTTTGAGGAAAGCTGGCAGACGATTGAACAGCTTTTTGCACCTGGAGAACCCTGTTTTGCCTATGCTTATGCCTTACGCGATCGCGGGGCTGATTTTATGGACTCCAAGACGGTTCGCGATTTAATCGAGACGATTTATACCACTCAGGAGGAGCATCGTCGCAGACAAGCAGCACTGCGCTTGGGAGAGATAGGAACTGCATCTTCTGAGGTATTGGCGGCTCTCACTCACTTGCTAGAGGTAACTCAGGATGAAGAAACCCGTTGGAGTGCGGCAGAGAGTTTATGGCGGCTCGCTCCGCATAACTTGGCGGGTGGGTTGAGGAGAGTTAAAGATTTAGGAATGCTGATCGGGGAACACCCAGTGACTCTAATGGTGGCTGTCTTGCCTAAAACTGACCAAATGATAGCGGTTCTCCTCAGGGTCTATCCGATGCGAAACCAGAAATATTTGCCTGCCCACTTACAATTAGTGGTGCTGGATGAGGCTGGGAAAACCTTTTTGGAAACTGAGGCAAGAGAACTGGACAATTACATCCAACTCAAGTTTAGTGGTTCACCGGGAGAACAGTTCAGTGTCAGGGTGGGACTGGGAGAGGCAAATATTACCGAAGATTTTACCCTCTAGCAGAACTTTCCCCCTGAGAAATTGCTAGGAACTAAAGTACAAGTAAACGGAGAAAGTTTAATCATGAAAACCGCACTAACCGAATACAAGCATATTCAAATAGACGAACGCGGGATACCAATGATTGCAAGCTCGACAATGAAGGTGATTGATCTGGTGATGGCTCAGATGGCTTACGGTTGGACTCCTGAAGAAATTCAAATCAACCATCGCCATTTGAGTATGAGTCAGATTCACTCAGCCTTCGCCTACTATTGGGATCATAAAGAAGAATTGGACGGAGCGATCGCTGCCGATCTGGAATATGCCCAAAAAATGCGGCGCTCAGCGATCGAGTCGCCTTTTGTGGCCAGACTTAAAACACAAGGAATTCTCAAGTGAGCCTCAAACTTTATTACGACAGGTGGTAGCAATGGCTAAGTTAGTGACTATTAAATTGGGAGAAGGCAACTGGGAACAGGGATTTCCCGTTATCCTGCAAATTGCTGAGGAAGGCTCTTCTCCTTCTATCGAAGTTACAGGTAGATTGCCAAGCGCTCCGGAAATTCCCCAAAACTATGACCAATGGCAGTCTAGTTATAGACATTTGCCTGTTGTTGTCAGGCTAACAGCACCTGCTACCCAAATTACCAATGTTTCCACTACCGCCGACTGTCGCCAGACCCTTCAAACTTTGCAAGATAGCCTCAAACGCTGGCTGAACTCGGAGTCGTTTCGCCCGGTGAGAGAGCGTCTGTTAGAGAATTTGAACCGTTCCGAACCTATTCGCTTCATCATTCAAGCTGGGGATGGCTATTTGCGGCGGCTACCTTGGAATTTGATTGAGTTCTTTGACCATTATCCCAAGGCTGAGGTGGCGATCGCCGCTCCTGTCTTTGAAAAAATTGTTAGCCCACCTTCCCCCACCAAAAGGCTGAGAATCTTGGCAATTTTAGGCAATAGCGAGGGCATTGACGTGACGGCAGATAGACGCTTCTTGGAGAATTTGCCAGGGGCAGAGGTGGTTTTTTTGGTAGAACCGCCTCGACAAAAGATTAGCGAACAACTTTGGGAACAACACTGGGACATCCTTTTTTTTGCCGGACACAGCCATACGGAAGGGGAAGTGGGGCGCATTTATATTAATCAAAGGGAAAGTTTGACTATCGGTGAGCTAAAACATGGTTTGAGGACAGCGATCGAAGGGGGGTTACAGTTAGCCATTTTTAACTCTTGTGATGGGTTGGGGTTGGCCAAGGAATTGGAGAATTTGCAAATTCCTCAAGCGATCGTCATGCGAGAACCTGTACCCGATAAGGTGGCACAGGAGTTTTTAAAGCATTTTCTCAAGGCATTTTCTAGGGGTAAATCTTTGTATTTGTCGGTGCGGACGGCGAGAGAACGTCTAGCTGAAGAAGGATTAGATACGGAACTGCCGGGGGTGATGGGGCTGCCCGTTATTTGTCAAAATCCTGCTGCTACTCCTCTGGTTTGGACAAGGAAGAAGAAGCTATCAATACTTTATCAGGGTAAGCTGGTTATCGTTGCTTTAGCTTTGGGGGCTGTTTTACTGTTAATACCAAAAATAATTACAATTACTTCCCCTTATCGGGTCTATGACCCGAATAAGGAACAGTTGAATGCTGACCTTAAAATTTCCTATCCCAAAAACTGGAAAATTACATATCCCAAAAGTTGGCAAGCGATACCTGGAGAGCTAATAAATGGGGAAGTAGTTCAATTTGTTGCTCCAAAAGATAATATATCAAAATCTTTTCCTGCGATGGTTATAGTTAATATTCATTCCTTAGAATCCCCTACTACACTAGATGAATTTACTAAAAAGACGGTCAATCAAATTAGTCAAAAATTTACGCAAGACTTTATTACTAAACCAATCCCCGCTAAGTTGGGTAAGTTAGATGCTATGCAAATTATTTATACTGAACAACAGGGAGGTAAAAAAATTAAAATCAAACAAATTTTGTCATTAACGGCAAATCACGCCTACATTATTAACTATAAAGCGGAATCAGAAAAATTTTCTGAACTTGAGGGAACTGCTCAAAAAATAATTAATTCATTCACTATTGATTAAACGGCTCTCCCAGCTTTGGTGGGTAAAATGTATTCTAAGATACATTTCTCAAGAGCGAGGGGGTGGAACGAACCACAAAGACACAAAGGACACAAAGATCGATCGATCCTATGTCAATTAAACTTATCACACAGAACCTAGAAGAGCCATTAAACTCTGTTTTTGCAGTTAGATTGATACAAAAATGATAACAAATGGGGAAATATTCATGCAAATTCAGATTGCTTTACCTGACAATATTGTATCTTCTCTTGAAGCTAAATGGGGAAGTTTAGAGTGTAGGTTAATGGAAATGGTTATCGTTGAAGCGTATTGGCAAAGGTCGATTAGTGTTGGGAAAGTGCGAGAGTTATTAGGGATGAAAACTCGCCTTGAAGTTGACGCATTTTTAAAAGCTAAAGGGGTAGATTTACCTTACAGTGAAGCTGATTTGGAAGCGGATAGTCAAATCCATGAACAACTGCGACAAGAAGAAAAATTAAAACCCCTATGATTGTGGTTTCAGATACTTCACCGATTTGTTATCTTTTACTTAACTTATTGGTCAAATTCAATAATTTCTATAGTCAAAATCTCCTTAGATTTATTCACAACTAGCTCAACTATTTCCAACCATTGTGAACCTAGCAAAGTTTCTGGAATTTCATCTCCAGCATGAACCGGAATAATAAACTCTTTACCATCAATAATGACCTGACCTTCATAAAGGTCAAAAAACTCCTTTCCTCTAGCTGTTTGCATCTCAATTTGGGAGGCAATTAAAGTCCACTGTAGTGCTTCTAAATCTTGGGAGTTAATCGCCAGCCAACCGGTGGTAAAACCTGTATCTAGTAGCACTTCAAGGGGAAATTGTTCGCCATTAGCTGCTATCAAGTCAATTTCAAAGAGTAACTCTCCATTTTCTCCAAATATGCCTACAATCATATCATGCCACAGGCTCCTGTTTCATTGAGGCGGAAAGTAGTCAATTTAACTTCTGTATTCGCATATTGATGGCGAATTTTTTGCATTAAACCTTCGAGGGTAGGGTCAATTAAATAATCTCCACTATTGGCTTCAATAGCAATAAACCAGTTATAATATTTCTCGATCAATTCTGGACGTATTTGCTCGAAAATCTCTCGACAGCGCCTACCGAGTTCATCTCTTCTAGTTTTGCGTAATGCTAATTCTTGGGGTGAAATGATCGAGTCTGACAAGATTCTTCCTTGATATTTTTGGTGACTTTTGGATAGTTGTTTCATCTTGCTAATGTTGACTGATTACAGGTATTTTAAGTTAAACAAACCAGATTTTTATCTCGCACCAAAGTAACTCATTAATTCTGGATTACACAAATTATACACTAACTAATTAATTAAATCAACTACATTCATGCTGACTTCTACTGAATCTCTTTGAGTTTTTCCAATGCTGTTTGGTACATTTCTATATTATTTTGTTGTTGATAGAGGTCTGCAGCTTTTTGTAAGTCTTCTCTAGCTCCTTGTTTGTCTTTAAGCTCAAGACGAGCAAGCCCTCGATTGTAGTAAACTTCAGCTAATTGGGGATTGACAATTGGTTCTCTAGTCAAAGTAACTTTAAATTCCCCCTTACCTGGGCGGGAAATTCTTAGGGTTACTTGGGTTCCCTTCTTACCGCGCAATAAATTAACTACTTCTTCTAAACTCAGATTAGCGGTGGATTTATCGTCAATTTCTAGCACTTGGTCGCCTGTTTTGATACCTGCTTTGTAGGCTGGTAAATTGTCAGTTACTGCTACGATTGTTAGAATTTTAGTCTGTGCATTAATTTCTGTTTGAACACCAATTCCTGCAATCTCCTGAACACGCAATAAAACTTGGTTATAATCTTCAACAGCTTTCGGATAGTCTTTCAGACTAGCGCGGATTAAGCCCCGAATGTAGTAAGCCTGCAATAAATCAGAATTCAGGTGCAAAGCTTTGTTAAGGTCCTCAATTGCTTTCTGACTTTCTCCCTGTTGAGCAAGGGCAATACCGCGTCTTAAGTATGCTTCGACATAGTCAGACTTGAGACGAATCGCTTCAGTATAATCAGTGATCGCTTCAGTATAATCTCCTTGACTATGGTGAGCATAACCTCTATTGAAGGAGACTTCAGCATTTTCAGAGCTTGCTAGAGAAGTTTCCTTGCTCATTGTTGGGACTTGGGAAGCTGTAAACTCTCCATTTTGAGTTCTTCCTCGGAAATCATGAGCACCAGCATAAATTGAGTAAGTACCCTTTATCGTCTTATTCGGCAAAAATTCTAGGCGCACATCAGTATTTGGAAAACCAGCAGCCTGCAAAGTTCCAAGTATTCCAAATAGCTCTAGAACGTTGTTTTGATTAATAAGTCCCTCAAACACTCCTTCACCATAAAGTCCTTGAGAAAAAGCTATCCGTACTTGAACCCTACGAGACGAACTATCGATCTCAACGATTTCGATAGATATCTTGCCCGGTGATTGAAAGGTAGTATTTAGAGCTGGTCCCTCATATAAAGTAACATTGGCTGGTTCTACAGCAGATGGAGTTCTTTGAAGTTCGGTAATTCTTGCCAATGCTTGCCGAGAAAAAAATGTGTTCCCTTGCTGCCGATAGAGTGCTACTGCTTTCTGAAAATCAGCCAAGGCTGATTGCCTATCTCTCAATTTACTGTAAGCCAGTCCTCTATCGTAATATGCTTCGGCATAGTTAGGATTAAGCTGGATCGCTTTATTGTAGTAAAAGATCGCTTCCTGATTGTCTCCTTCGTTAGAATAACGTCCACCCCAACTATAGTAAAAATAAGCATTATTGGGATTAAGCCGAATTGCCTTTCCTAAATCAGCAATTGCTTCAGCTCTATCTCCCCGATAATATTGAAGAAGACCACGGCTATAGTAAGCATCAGCATAATTGGGAGCAATTTCAAGAGCTTTGTTTACATCTGCTAAAGCACCTTCTCTATCTTCCCATTCAGATCTGATGTAACTTCGCTGGAGGTAAGACTCTGCATAATCAGGGTCAATTTCAAGAGCTTTATTGACATCGGCTAAAGCACCTTCTTTATCTCCTAACTTAGCTCTAACAGAACTACGGTTATTGTAAGCCCAGGGATGAGGATTAATTTTAATCGCTTGATCATAGGCCACAATCGCTTCTTGATAACGTTCCTGCGCTTGTAGTAAAATTCCTTGATATACGCGAACTAAAAAATCCTTGGGATTAAGAGCAACAGCTTTCTCAATAGATGCCAGAGCTTCTGGATATCGCTGTAAATTGATAAGTGCTTCACCTTTTCCTCGCCAAGCAAGAGCAAATTTTTCCTGACTTTCTTGAATGGCTCTTTCAAAAGCTTCAAGAGCTTCTGAATATTTTTCTAGAGATAACAATACCAGCCCCCGCGAATACCAAGCTTGATAAAAATCAGGTTTAATTTGAATTGCCCTGTCAAAGGCGGCCAAAGCTTCTTCATATTGTTCTAACCGCCATAGTTGATTGCCATAATTTAGCCAATTGATAGCATCATTGCTGTTGTTTGGTTTTTGTACTCTTTTGAGTAAAGATAATTTGATTGATTGAGTCTCTGATTCAGTAAGTGATGGTGGTTCAGCAGTATATATCCTCAACTGCGTCGGTTCTATTCCCACCTTAGTTACTAGACTCAAAAAAGTATTAATTGGGACTCCTAGACTATAACCTAGATGCATCGAACGTCCTGATCCAGCTTCATCTACAACGGCTTCTCCGTCTGCTCTTCCGTGAATCCCAATAACGTGTCCACGTATATCTAACACGGGACCACCACTAACCCCCGCTTCAGTGATATTAGTATAAACCAATTCATAACCATAAGTTAAAGAAAGAGAATCTTTGACTGATATAGATCCCCATTCTTTGTTGAAAAGAGTTCCAATGGTAAACAAGCGATTATTTTTTCCATTGGCTACTGTTGAACCTGGCAAACCCGAAACAAAAACTAACCCCCCCTTCTTCTCTAAATCGTGTCTTGCTAACGTTGCTACCTGATAAGAAAGCTTGCTGGTAAATTTCAATACAGCTAGGTCAACACCTGGTAAGGTTTTTACTGTATTTTCATTCACATCCACTAAATATGGTTGATTATCAGGGGTGATAATCTCAAGTTTTTTTCTATCACATTCCTCCGTTTCACGGATAACGTGTTCGGCAGTAAGAACAGTATAGGTGTTGCCTTGTTTGACTATAATTACCCCCGATCCTTTGCAATGTGATGTATTTGGCACATCGATTTGTACTGTAATTTGTTGGGCAATATTGTTAACATCATTAGCGATAGGCGGCAAGTTTTCTTCCGTTGCAGTGGGAGTTCCAGCAGCTAACGCCTCTACTGAGGCATATTGCGGAGCTAATTGAGCAAAAGTCTGTATGGGAATGCCCCAACTGTAGCGGCTCATCAAATCTCGTAGGGCATCAGTAGGACGAGAACCATCTTCATAGACATAAGGATCTCCCCACAGAGGATCGGCGTGAATGCCATTAATGCCAATAACCTGACCCTGACGGTTCAGAATCGGTCCCCCACTCATGCCCTTTTCAATGTTGTTGCTGTAGCCTATCTGGTAGCCTTCCTTAAAAGCTCGTTCCGGCACTAATAAAACTTGTCCTGTCGCCAAAGTAAACCCACTGGGTTGAGATAAATCAGCATCAAAGGGAAAGCCAGCCGCAAAAATTGGCTCGTTGACTGCCACCGTTGCTAAATTGGTCAGGGAAGCCACTGCATAGTCAGCACTGGCACGAAATTGCAACAGGGCTAAATCCTTCCCTTGAAAGTTTACTCCCGCGACTGACGTGGCTTTATGGAAGTTACCGTCAGGAGTTTGGATGCGAGTAGATTTTCCAGGGGCGAGGACGTGCTGGTTAGTCAAGACGGTATAAACCTGACCTTCTTTTTTAATCAAAATTCCCGACCCACCACTATCTCCTGATAAAACTTTGACCGTGATAGACTGAGCCAGCTTTTGTAGTTTTTGTAGTTGCTCCGGTGACAGTTGAGAAGTGACGGTTTGCGCTACTACGCTGGGGACAGTCCAACTGAGAGGAAAACTCTGGATAGGGAGCAACAATAAGCCTGCCATGCCCGTTGCCAGGACTAGAAATTTATAATTCATCAGCTTTTGTCCTCTCCTGCGCTTGTAGAAGGCTAAAACCCAGCTAATTTTACTCCGCAGTGGGGGCTTTTTCCAGAAATTGCTCGAAATCGTAGTAATACTGAGGCGAACCATCTTCCGATTGCACAACGGGTCCTTGAGCGCGAAAACCGACACTCATCATATCTTGAAGAACGCGATCAGGATCGTCATTACTTCTGAGAGTAAATAGGACTTGCAGGCAAGGCCCCCCATATTCCCCCGCGACGCAGATAACCTTTTGTCCGCTCTTAATTCCGTAGGTTAGATACTTGAGAAGACCTTGTTCCGAGGCTGACTGGAATTTAGCAGAAACTTCTTGACAGCGAACCTCAGGGGTATATTTACCTCCCCAGTTTTTCACCCAGCGAATGACGGCAATCTTTTTTCCCGTTGCAGTAAGAGCATAGGTGGTAGGTACACCCCGATTCGTTTCGCAGGAATAGGTATTAGTTTGCGCCTCCCCAGGCTGGCTGCTAATCGTCAAAGCCCCAACAGCCAGCGTACTAGCTGCCAGTAGTGAAGCGAACAATTTGAGTTTCATAGAAATCCCCCTCTGAGTCCAGCGACAACTAGATTCTAGCTCAAAGTCTTTGCTGCGGGTGTTAGCCCAAAGACTTTTTTTGATAATTCTTTACATTTTTCCTGATTGACTTGATTGGGATTTTTTGGCTTTAACTAACGGCTCTTCTCGTTTCTGTGTGGAAGGAAGAAGAATAGGGATAATTTTCCAGAACTATAGTCTTCAAAGCCTTGCCTAGCAAGACTACTAGGAATGATAAGCACTGATTATCATACAAAGTCGAGAAGAGCGGCAAAAACTCACATTGTGACCGTTGGAAGTATAGCAAATCCGTTTTTGATCGATAGTACGATTAACTCCCAATCCAACTTTAAAAACCCAGTTATGAATTGTTTCCCCCCTCTCCTGATCTCCCATCTCCCCGCTTCCCTTCCCCTCTCCCTCAAAAAAATTTTCCCAGAGGTGCTTGACATAACCCTGATGATGAAGTTACAATTGGAATTGTAGCAAAAATGGGATTGTAGTTCAATTGGTTAGAGCACCGCCCTGTCACGGCGGAAGTTGCGGGTTCGAGCCCCGTCAATCCCGTAAAAGTCCGTATTAGGGTCGCCCAAGGACAGTTAATCTGTGGGCAGTAGGATGAATAAACAGGCTCCTACTGCCTAGATTGGTTCTAATTTACCGATAAACCAGCATTAGCTTGAGTATAATCGGGTAATTCAATCTTTACTGGTTGTACCCGCCAGATTTCCTCGCAGTATTGCCCAATCGATCGATCGCTAGAGAATTTACCCATGCGGGCCACATTAAGAATCGCTAAACGACTCCAATGTTCTTGATCTTTATAGGCACGACCGACTCCTTCCTGACAGTCGATATAGGATTGATAATCGGCCAGTAACATATAGGGATCATCGTAGATAAGATTATCCACAAGCGGACGGAATAAACTACTATCACCCCGGCTAAAAAATCCCGAGCCAATGAGGTCTAATACTGCCCGCAATTCTTCGTTATGGTAATAGTATTCTTGGGGATTGTAACCAGCGGCTTTCTTAGCATAAACCTCCTCAGTTGTCAAGCCAAAAAGAAAGAAATTTTCCGCTCCCACCTCTTCACGAATTTCGATATTTGCCCCATCAAGAGTACCGATAGTTAAGGCACCATTCATGGAGAATTTCATATTACCAGTTCCCGAAGCTTCTTTCCCAGCGGTGGAAATCTGTTCGGACAAGTCGGCAGCCGGATAAACCCGTTGACCGAAGGTGGCATTATAATCGGTTAGGAAAACCACTTTTAAACGTCCTCCAATCGTCGGATCATTATCGATCACTTCCGCCACAGAATTAATCAATTTAATGATTAATTTCGCCATAAAATAACCCGGGGCTGCCTTACCACCAAAAATAAAGGTACGGGGGGTAATATCGAGATTGGGATTATTTTTGAGGCGATGATAGAGAGTGACGATATGTAAAACGTTGAGATGTTGCCGTTTATATTCGTGAATGCGTTTTACCTGCACATCAAAGAGGGTACTAGGATCAACTTTAATGCCGACTTTTTTATCGATATAATTGGCTAAATCTGCCTTAATATCGTATTTAATTCGTCGCCAAGAGTCCCGAAATCCTCCATCATCCACATAGTTTTCTAAGCCGCGTAAATCCTCCAGATGCTTAATCCAATTTTCGCCGATTTTTTCTGTAATCGCAACAGTCAAGCGGGGATTACTAGAAACTATCCAGCGCCGGGGAGTAACTCCATTGGTTTTGTTGCTAAACTTTTCGGGAAAGAGTTCATAGAAATCGCGCAGAACATCTTTTTTCAGTAATTCTGTATGGAGGGCTGCCACCCCATTAATTGCCTGGGAACCCACACAGGCGAGGTGAGCCATACGGATGTATTTTTCGCCGCTTTCATCGATTATAGATAAACGGGACATTTTGCCGTCATCATGGGGATAAATAATGCGAATTTTATCCAAGAAACGATGGTTAATTTCGTAGATAATTTCCATTAATCGGGGTAAAAGACGACCAAAAATACTCAAAGGCCATTTTTCTAAAGCTTCTGGCAAAAGAGTATGATTGGTGTAAGCGAAGGTATTTTGAGTAATAAACCAAGCTTTATTCCAATCGAAATGATGCACATCAATTAACAAGCGCATTAACTCAGCTACCCCGACAGAAGGGTGAGTATCATTCAATTGTACCGACCATTTTTGATGAAAATTATCGAGACTGGGGTTCTCGTACAAGTGAATACGAATCATATCCTGTAGGGAACAGGAAACAAAGAAATATTGCTGTTCTAAACGTAGTTCTTTGCCTTGAATTGGTTCATCGTTCGGATAGAGAACTTTACTGATATTTTCCGAGTGAACTTTATTATCCACCGCACCATAATAATCGCCGCGATTAAAACGACCAAAATCAAAAGATTCACAAGCTTCTGATTTCCATAGACGCATAGTATTAGCGGTGTTAACTCGATAGCCGAGAATTGGGGTATCGTAGGGGATTCCTTTGACTACATAATCGGCAATCCAACGACTGCGATAATTACCATTTTCGTCGGTATAGGATTCGGTATAACCGCCAAATTTTACCTCTACTCCCGCTTCCGGTCGGGCAATTTCCCAAGGATTTCCATACTGTAACCACTTATCGGTTATTTCTACCTGCCAACCGTCGTGAATTTCTTGATCAAAGATACCAAATTCGTAGCGAATACCGTAACCAATAGCCGGAATTTCTAGGGTAGAAAGGGAATCAAGATAACAGGCAGCTAAACGACCTAAACCACCATTTCCTAACCCCGGTTCTTCTTCCTGGGCAATTAATTCTTCTAGTTTTAATCCCGATTCGCTGACAGCTTTCTCCACCTGTTCGTAGATACCGAGATTGATTAAATTATTAGCCAAATGGGGACCGACTAAAAATTCGGCTGAGAGATAACAAACGGTTCTGACATCTTTTTTTAGATAGGTTTGTTGGGTGGTTAACCAACGCTGCAATAAACGATCGCGGATGGTATAAGCTAAGGCCATGTAAAGATCGTTTTTGCTGGCTAATTCCGGTAATTTACCTTGAATATAGAGTAAATTATCCCTTAAGGCCCGTCGGATAGTTTCTGTGTCTAATCCCGTTCTGTCGTCTTCGATGATAATCGGACAAACAAAAGTTGACTCTGGAGATGGATCCATAGGAATGTTTTTACTAAAAATTAACTGCTCTCAGTCTAAAATAATCTGTTCTCAAATTTTATCAAGAAAAGCTTAAATTTTGGCTAAGATTAAGGTATAGTAATGATGAAGTTAAGGAGATTAAATTTCAGTTATCGATAGGAAGTGAAAACAGGGGAAAGTTTGAGCAATGCGTGCTTTTGTGACGGGTGGAACGGGTTTTATCAGGGCGAATTTAGTGCGATTGCTTTTAGTCGAAGGCTACCAAGTGCGCGTCCTCGTCCGTCCCCAGAGTAATCTCAGAAATTTGTGGGGTTTAGATCTGGAAATTGTCTGGGGTCATTTAAATGATGAGAACTTATTTAAATTAATGGTCGGATGCGAAGTTCTCTTTCATGTAGCGGCGCACTATTCTCTCTGGTAAAAGGATAGACATCAACTCTACCAAAACAATGTTTTAGGTACAAGAAATGTGCTAGAATCGGCGCATTTAGCGGGAATTGCCAGAATAGTTTATACCAGTTCTGTGGCGGCTATTGGAGTGGGTAAAAAGGGTGAAAGTGTTGATGAAACTTATCAAAGTCCCGCCCATCAATTGGTGGGTTATTATAAAAAATCAAAGTATTGGGCAGAACAGGAAGCATTGAAAGCAGCGCAAAGAGGACAGGATATCGTTATAGTTAATCCTAGTACGCCCATGGGAGCCTTTGATCTTAAGCCTACACCCACCAGCGACATTATTCTCCGTTCTTTGCGGCGAAAAATGCCCGCTTATGTGAATACGGGATTAAATCTAATTGATGTGCGCGATGTGGTCTGGGGACATTTATTAGCTTTAGAAAAGGGCAGAACTGGCGAAAGATATATTTTAGGTCATCAAAACACTTCTTTAAAAACTTTGTTGACAGAATTAGCCGAAATTACTGGCAGAAATGCCACCAAAATTGTTTTGCCTTTTTGGATTCCTTTACTAATAGCTTGGTTGGATGAAAAAGTTCTTCCTGTCTTCGGAAAATCGCCTTCTATACCCCTTGATGGCGTGAAAATGTCAAAACAGTCCATGTACTACGATTCCTCGAAGGCAGTGCAAGAACTGGACTTACCGCAATCACCGATTAGACAAGCTTTAGCTGATGCCGTCAATTGGTTTCAAACCAATGGAGACATTGCTTATTAAGAGGGTGCATCTCATTTTTGTAAATCTACTAATTTGGGATTTTTCAGGGGAAACTTTCTCCTAAAATTGGGCGTTACTTTCGGTTTTATCACTCAATCCAAACCCTAGGACTGTTTCAAAGTCGGCTGAAAATTAGGAAGGGTAGGGAGTGTGGGGGTGTGGGGAGAGAAGGGGAGGCTTTTTTTTAATAATAATGATTTTCTCTCTTGAAAAAACTCCCTCCTGCCTGCTGCCCTCTGCCTTCTGTCTCTCCGACTTCTTGTTTTAAGATGGAAAATGAAACAGCCCTACCGATCCCTCCAATGGTCGGCACTTTTTGGGGGAAAAAAAGTCTAAAAGCCTTATCCAACAAGGTTTTTAGATTTATTCAGCAAGCCCTAAATAGAGCTTGCTAGGGTAAAATAGAGGAGTTTTATCAAGAAATGAAAGAAAAAAAGCAATTAGAAACCAATCAAAATGAAAGACAAAGACAAATAGAGCGTTTAATCAATTCGGCAAAAACTTTAAGATTGTTAATCTTTTATTTGAATTTTTTGGCAAATATAATCTCTTCAAATTCCCTAACTTGAAAAGATTTGATGCCTTTTCACAACTCATTTAGGTTTGCTATATGTTATTGTCTTTGTAAAAAATGCAAGTTGTAGCCGTGCAACCCCTATTTATGGATGTCTGAATGATGCCTATTTGAAACATAAAAATGAATTGGATTCCTTGCTCACTCTACGACTTCAGAAGTTTAATAAATCTCAGATTATGACCATCCAAAGTATAGACAGCCGAAAGAACTGGTGGTCTATACTTTGCTGTCACGACAAGGTAAATGTCTACTGATGGACAGGAGACAATTCTTGCTCTTGCAGAAGCGGAGACATCGAGATTAGTAACAGCCTCCGCAGTGGCAATTTTGACACCTGTATGCCTGTCCTGTGGTTCAAGTGACTATGCTAAAATCGGTCAACTAGAAATGACGAGAAACGATTTTTTCAATAGTCGCCTGGGTATCCTGCAGCAGTTTCTCGCGACTATCTCTAGTATTAGTCAGACTAGGCACGAGATTACGAGCTTGTAAAGCCATGTGAAGTTGTAGTTGAGCCACATACTCACGGATATCTTCGCGGGTTTCCGATTGGTTAGGATGAAACATAGAGAAACTGGAGGGGTCTGTCTAGCTGAGGGGGTCTTGTCGATAACCCCTATACAAGTTATCACAAGAGCTTAGGTTCCCGTCAAGGATTTGCTCCAACTCTACACATTTCTCAACACAACTTATAACAGTCATCTCAAGGGCGAGGTATAAAGTTTTCGTTTTAGGGAGCCCGTCGCCAGTCGTCGATACCAAATTCTAGACGGCAATCCCCAATTTAAACGGTAGCACAGAATCAGTCTTACTCTTGATGGGCAGTGATTCGGTAGTAGTGATGGAGGCTTAATCCTTTGCGTTGCTGTGCATTGTAGTCATGGATAAAATACCAAAGGACTCGCCAACGTGATTCTTGATTTTTTTAGAGGAAATGATCTGGTAGTAGTGCCGTAGCCCTCTTGCTTACCCGGTATCAAGTGTGTAAAATATTTATTAATAAAAATAATTGGAACCCGAATCAGTCTTTAAACCTCTAGCTTAATCATCTGATGGATAAAGGTTTTATACCATTGTAGTAGTTATGTATGGGTGAAGTCCAGTAATATAGCGTTTTTCATCAAGATGGAGTACGACGGGATTGGGCATCATCCCCAGACCACCAGCCAAGCCGCCACTTAACCTGACAGTATATATTAAGAAAAGCAACAAATACTTTACAAACACAACAAAGTATGCAGCGAATTCTAGGATTAGAGACACAACCAAAAATCTGGCATTGGCGGGGATTCAAAATCACCTATCAAAGTGCGGGGGAGACAGGACCCGCGATCGTGCTTGTGCATGGATTTGGGGCATCTTGGGGACATTGGCGGAAAAATATCCCCGTTTTAGGCGAAAAATGTCGCTGTTTTGCCCTAGATTTAATCGGTTTTGGCGGTTCCGACAAACCCGAACCAAAAAACGAGATCGATTACACTTTCGAGACTTGGGGGGCGCAAATTGCCGATTTTTGTCGGGAAGTGGTGGGGGGTGCTGCTTTTTTGGCGGGGAATTCCATCGGTTGCATCGCCATTATGCAGGCTGCCGTCGATCATCCCGATTTTGTCCTTGGGGTGGCGGCGATCAATTGTTCCCTCAGGCTACTGCACGAAAGAAAACGGGGGGAATTACCCTGGTATCGTCGTTTAGGCGCGGATATTGCCCAAATAATTCTCAAAAATAAAGCAATTGGGGCTTTTTTCTTCCAACAGATCGCTAAACCCCAGACAGTGCGTAAAATTCTCCTGCAAGCTTATCGGCGCTCGGAAGCGGTAACGGAGGAATTAGTAGAAATAATCTTAAAACCCGCCAGAGATCAGGGCGCGATCGAGGTTTTCCTCGCTTTTACTGGTTATTCTGGTGGCCCACTCCCAGAAGACCTGCTGCCGATTCTCCCCTGTCCAGCGATTCTGCTTTGGGGTAGCGAGGATCCCTGGGAACCCTTGCCCTTGGGCCAAGAATTAGCACGATTCCCGACAGTAAAACAGTTTATCCCCTTAGCCGGTTTAGGCCACTGTCCCCAAGATGAAGCCCCAGAAATAGTTAATCCGATTTTATTAGACTTCCTGCAAGCTCCTATCTAAGTTCCTCTAGTAACCAGAAGGCCGGGCATTAATCGGCTGTTGGATGGAGAAACCTCGGTTAATACTTTGAGAGGGAACTTGATTGGGGATGCCATTATTGTTGGGCGGCATTCCCTGATTGGGATAACCAGTGACGTTAGGTTGATTGCCGTAGACGGGGGCCTGATAGGGCGGCTGATAATAGTTGGATTGGTTGATAGAGCCGGGGACGGGGTTAGGGTTGGCATTATTCCAAGAGGGTAGAGGCCGAACATTTTGCTGATAAGGAGAATAATTTCCCTGGGGGGCGACTTGATTCGGGTTGCCCCCGGGGTTGAGATTAGAATAATTATTCAAGTTAGCAGTCCGCGAGCGATTTTCGATTTCCCTCTGTAAAGGATAATTGCTAGTGTTGCCACTAATCGGTTGCACTTGAATCGGTTGCAGACCTTTACTAGCATTCGGTACTGGATTTGACTTGACTGGCGGCATTAACGGGGCGAATAAAGAGGGTTTCTGGTTGTCATTGGGATTAGCATTTAAAGGATCAAAAGGCTGCGTCGAGGCCGGTTTCCCCGGGCGAGCGGTATTATTATTGGCAGGAATGGCCGGCAGTGGTACGGCAGTGGGGAGAGGAGTATCGGTAATCTGGTTGGCCCTGATTTCCCGTTCCTGCAAGGACATTCCGGGGGTATCGAATACCGAACCCAACCATTCAGGATTCCGTTGATATATCGAGAAAGCAATGAGGGCTAAGGAAAATATTCCTAGGGGCAGCCAAAATAAAGGTTGGGCAAAGGGTTTTAATCCTGCCAAGAAATAGCGCATGGAAGAAGAATTTTTATAGTCACTCATACCGCTTCACCCTCTATAGGTTTTCCTCCATGCTATCAAATCATTAAGCAGTTATCAGTGATCAGTGATCAGTTATCGGTTACTAGTTATCAGCGTTTTTCTCCCCATCTCCCATCTCCCCACACTGTTCACCGACTAGGTACTGATACTATTTGGGAACGATTGTCAAACAATTGTAAAACTTCGTTATATTTAAGGAATATTTGAGAGACTAAGGAGCAGCGGAGTTGTGGCTTTATACGCGGATTTGCATCGGCATTTAGGGGGATCGGTAGTACCAAGAATTCTCTGGCGCTACTTTCACAGACATGAGCGGGATTTAGCGGCCAAATTCCCAGAATACCCCGCTTTTGAGGAATTTTACACCCGCAAACGCAACAGTTTAGATGAGTATTTGGAATTACACACCCTCGTCGAAAGTGTCCAAACCGCCCAAACTTTGCCCTATTTTATTTATCGTCTGATTCGCGGTGCTTACATCTTCGAGAATCTTGCCTATTTAGAATTGCGCTATACTCCCTACTATCGCACCGACGAACATTTGAACCAAACAGAGCGCATCGAGCAAATGCGATCAATTGTCGAGATCGTTGGTCAAGCCTCGAAAATGAGCGAATATCCGATTATTACCAGTCAAATTCTCTGTATGCACTCGCGACTTCCCTACGAAGTCAACAAAGCGATCGTTGATCTGGCCTTAGGAATGAGAGAATACGTCTGTGCGATCGATATTGCTGGGGGTGATTCCTACTACCAAACTCGACTAGAGGAATTTGCTGGTTTATACAGTTATGCCAGGGAAAATGGTTTAAATACCACCAGCCATCTTTATGAAACAAAGAACGGTTGTTATCCCCAATTACTGCCCTATCTGCAAAGAATTGGTCACGGTATTCAAATTCCCCTACAATATCCAGAACTGCTGCCGGAAGTTGCCCGTCGTCATCAATGTTTAGAAGTCTGTCCCACCACCTATTTAAAAACTGGCACTCTCGAAAGTTTATCGCAATTAAAGATAGTCTTTGATCGCTGTTTTGAAGCGGGGGTTGATATTGCTATCTGTACCGATAATGCTGGTTTACACAATGTCCGGCTGCCCTTCGAGTACGAGAATTTACTCACCCTAGACGTGATCGACTTTCGACAATTACAAGCTTGTCAAGATGCGGCTTTTCGCCATGCTTTTGCTTGGCCCTATAGTCAAAAACCCGCCTCACTTTTAACTGGTTTGTTATCAGTGGATAATCCCAAATTACCGGTTTATCACTAACACAATTAACCTTAGTTCGGGTTAGGTAAATTCTTTGCCGCTCCCGAACTGTAGCTTTTCTCGTCCCTCCCGTCTCGGTTTTGGGGAATTCTACTGAATCTTGATTAAACTTAACCCAAAGAGAGTATAAGTACACAGAGAACCAAGACCGAACATCAGGGAACGAGCGATCGGGATATTAGTGATATAAAAAAGGGAAAATAGAAGCCGGAGGATCACAAAAGCGATCGCACAGTTAGCCGCCAGGGATGAGGAGACTCCTGTAACGTAGGCCATGAGAGCGGCGGCACTATAGATCATAAAGGTTTCAAAACCATTTTGATGGGCCCAAGTTGCTCGTTTAGCGTAGTCTGGGAGTTGGTCGAACATGGCCCGGGGGGCGGAGGTATTGTAACCCACCTTAGCCCTAGCGTAGGCCACCAGCAGAAAAGGTAGATAGACAGAGATAGCGGCAGCCACTACCGAATAGAGAAGAATGGCACTGACGGAGAGATTCATCGCTGAATTTAGTCAAAATAAAATAGGGTAACTAGCTTGCGTTGATCTTCTGCTTCCGCGCAGGTTTGCAAAAGGGTCTGACTGTCGTGGAAAGCAAAACAGATTAACTGTTGACAACGATTGATAATCTCCCGATTACAGAGACTGCTGGCTTCCCCTAGGGATAGATGGTCATTTTCGGGACATTCCACCAGATGGATAACCTGCTGGAGTTGTTCTTGGGATTCCAGGGGCTGGCGATCAAGACTTTGGGGTAAGATCACGGTTAACAGATTAGGATCTGCCCGCATCGCCCCCTTAATGACGGCGGAATTGGTTCCCGTCGCCCCGGAGGTCATAATCCGATTGCCCGCCAGCACGAGGGCATAGGCCATCATTTCGATCAATTGCTGGTGTGTGATGGGAACATGACGGGAACCCAATAAAGCGACGCGCTTAGAACCGGTCTGCTGAATGGCGGCCAGTTCTTGAGCTAGAGTGTCTAGGGTGTTAGTGGTATCTACAGATTGACTCAAAGACTTTTACTGCAAATTCGGACTGATTAACCGTCCGTTATTGTAGCATCGAATTGTCATGATTGGAAATTTGACCCGAAAAACCCCAGCGATTCTAAATTTGCCCTTTAGCAATGCTTTTGGGAGTTAGTTTGCATAATACGGGGTAAAATTCAATGGGATGGCGAATTTCATTTTACAAGTCTTCAGGCTTTTGACGTGATAGTACACCCAAAGTTGTCCCAAAAATCCCCCTTTAAAATGTTCTTTAAATCCCTAAAAGGCTTGCTGTGTCTAAAACTGAGAATTGCTGAATAGCTGAAATTACACCCGTCCAACACTGATTGGCGATCGCGATTTTGCCACCTGTTAAATCTCTTTTTCTGTCTGTACAAATTGTTACTTTTTGAAATGAGAATTGCTGAATTGCTGCTTTCAACCCAATTTTTCGGTAAGATAGGTGCATAGACGATACTTACCCCAGAGCCATGACCACTTCTCCTGTTCCCCAAGGGGACGATTTTAGCGATCGCCCAATCCGTCCCGTACAATATCGGGATTTGGAAGACATTGAAGCTTTAACCCTGGATGACTTCGATGAGGATATTGATCGTCGCGCCCAAAATTTCCGCACCCAGGTGCAACAGGTGCGGCCTTGGTTTGGGTTGTTTAAAATTCTCAGTTTTTTTCCCAATCCTCTCCAACACCGTTTTCATGTCTATGTGGCCGAGTCTCTGGCCAATCGGGGAGAAGAAGGAAAAATTCGCGGGGCAATCCAAGTCACTCCCTTTAATAGTAGTCGCAGCACTTGGCGGGTGGAACAGGTGCGGGTGCATCCAGGGGAGTCTTTAGGCGAACCCAAGGGCATCGGGGCGCAATTACTGCGTTATTGTCTAGAAACGGTTTGGGAAGCCCGCACCTGGGTGTTAGAGGTTAATATCAATCAAAAGGACAGTTTGGCTCTTTTTCGGCAACACGGTTTTCAGCCTTTGGCAGAATTAACCTATTGGTCTTTACCGCCGCAATTATTACAGGAATTGAGCAAACAAGAGGCAGATTTACCGAATTTACTGCCTGTGAGCAATGCTGACGCTCAATTACTTTATCAGTTAGATTGTGTGTCTATGCCGCCGTTATTGCGTCAGGTATTTGATCGCCATATCCAGGATTTTAAAATCAGTTTACTGGATAGTTTGTTCGGTCGCTGTCAAGGTTGGTGCGGCGGTCCGCAAATTAGTAGCGGTTACGTTTTTGAACCACAACGAAAAGCGGCGATCGGTTATTTTGAATTAATTCTATCTAATCGGGATGAGCGACCCCATCAAGCGAAATTAATTGTCCATCCTGCCTACACTTGGCTCTATCCTAAGTTATTAATCCAGATGGCCCAGATCACTCGCAAGTATCCCCCTCGATCGCTAGAGTTGATATCGGCTGATTATCAGCACGAAAGACGGGAATATCTGGAACAATTGGGGGCGATCCGCAGTTCCCACACCCTGATGATGTCGCGCTCGGTATGGCACAAAATCCGCGAAACTAAGCCAGAAAATTCCGCCCTAGCAGAAATGCTGCAGGGTTTACAACCGGTGCCACGAACTCCCATCCCTAGTCGGATGTCTTGGTTAAAATGGCCTAATAATCCCCCCCTAGACTCCCTCGACAGTCCGGGAGAACTTCCCCCCGCTAAACCCCCCTCGGAACCCCCAGATCAGGGGCATCCAGTGTGATGGAAAGGGTCGCCGCCTTGGGCTTAGATATCGGCAAAAAACGGGTAGGAGTGGCAGGATGTGACGGCACAGGTTTAATCGCCACCGGTTTAACCACGATTGTCCGTTCTTCCTTTGTTGCCGAACTAGCACAGTTTGAGGCAATTGTCAAGGAAAGAAATATTAAGATTTTGGTGGCGGGATTGCCCTATACCATGGCGGGAGAGTTAGGATTTCAGGCTAAACAGGTGCAAAAATACGCCCAGAAACTAGCGATCGCCTTAGATTTACCCCTCGAATACATTGATGAGCGCTGCACATCCCTAGAGGCGGAAGAATTCTTAAAAGCCAAAAAACAGTTTTCCTCTTGGGATAAGGGAGCGATCGATCGGGAAGCGGCGGCGATTATTTTACAACAATGGCTCGATCGCCGACGGCGAGTTAATACTGTTGTTTTAGGGGATAGGGAAATCGTCGAACCAAAAAACGGCAAGGGCAAATAATTCGATCGTTTTTTCAGAAAGGGGATCGCGAATACAATGCTGGCATCGACAACGCATCTAAAAGCAGTTGTCATCGCCCGTCTCGCCCTTGGCGAATCAATACCGTACTGTCTAGCCATTCCACATCATTGGGTAATTCCCGATAGCGTTGTCTGACTGCCTAGATCAAAGCGGGAATCGACTGGCAGCTGCGATCGGGAGTTTGAGAGTTTTCTGGCGATGCGGACAAGTTCGGACTAGCTTCTGATTTCGGCGACGACAAGAGAAGTGTGGCTAGAAATTCGGTAAAATCTAAGACCTCTTTCTGTTTGTCTGGCGGCAAATCACGCCATCTCGATAGCAATAACTGTTCGCCGTTCATCAAAAGAATCCACTAAGAAACTCGGTCACTGATTGAACGAACAAAACTGATAACTGATAACTGATAACTGAATTTAAATAGACACTTCACTTAATTCCCGAGTGAGATGATCAAAGGGTTCGGCGATCAAAGAGGTGTCGGCAATACCCGCCTCAGTAGCCATGGTTTGAATCATTTCGCTCATGATTTGGATACCGCGCACCGTCGGACCGATGGGAACACCAAGGGAATTATAGGTTTCCCGCAGTCCTTGCAGTACCCGCTCATCTAGAACATTAGTATCAGCAGCTACCAGCGCATAACTGGCATAGCGGAGATAGTAATCCATATCCCGCAGACAGGCAGAATAACGACGGGTGGTGTAGGCATTACCCCCGGCGCGGATCAATTCGGGAACTTCTTCAAATAGACGAATCGCCGCCCCACGCACGAGCGCCGCCGAATTAGCGTTAATTAGGGTGGCGGCAGCTAGACGGGCAGTTCCCGAGGCAAAATATTGTTTAAGATTATCGATCGCATCTCGATCAAGATAACGTCCGGTGACATCGTATTTTCTAATCAGGCTAGTTACCGCGTCTCGCATTATTAAGTTTCTCCCAACAGCAATAAAGACATTTTTGAGTTTCGCTTTATTTATAATCTCACAGGGTTGAACTTCGGGGGACATCCCTAGTCTAACTCTCTTGCTTGTCTAACAATTTGTTGTTTTTTTGAGACATTTCTTTACATTTAAGGCATTGGCTGGACTTGCTCTGAGTCGCGGAATCATCCCTTATTAGTCGAGGTGGTGGACGAAGCACTCAAAATCACGAGATTATCCCGATGAATAATGGTTTCTGCGGCCATATAACCTAATAAACTGGCAATACGCTCGGAATGTTGACCTTTAACTCGATCGATCTCCTCACTACTATAATTAACAATCCCCCGGGCTAATTCCCGTCCTTCTTGATCGCACAATTGCACCGATTCCGAGGCGCTAAATTCCCCCTCCACTTTGGTGATCCCGGCCGCGAGGAGAGATTTTCCCCCCTGACAAATGGCTTGAATCGCCCCAGCATCGAGATAGATTTTACCCATGGGCATTAGTCCGTAGGCGATCCAGCGTTTGCGGGCGTTATCACTGCGTTTTTGTGCCTCAAAACGGGTTCCGATCGCCTCTCCTGCCATAATTTTTAATATATTGCTGGGCTGTCTTCCCCTAGTAATCACCATTTCTACCCCGGCGCTGGTAGCAATCCGGGCCGCTGCCAATTTAGTCGCCATACCCCCGGTCCCCCACTGACTGCCACTACTACCGGCATCGATCGATAGTTGCGCTAATTGCGCGGAAGTAACTCGGTCAATAGCCGCCGCTTCGGGAAATGACCGCGGATCAGCACTGTAGAGGCGATCCACATCGGTGAGGATAAATAACCAGTCAGCCTCGATTAAACTGGCGACAAGGGCTGATAGAGTGTCATTATCGCCGAATTTTAACTCATCGATCGCCACCGTATCATTTTCGTTGACAATGGCAATTACCCCTAATTCAAACAAAGCCTGAAAGGTATTATAGGCGTTGACATAACAGGTGCGTTCCATCAATTCGGGACGGGTCAGCAAAATTTGGGCGATCGGTTGACCAAGACTGGTAAAGAGGTCATCATAGATCCGCATCAGACGACCTTGACCGACGGCGGCGATCGCTTGTTTGAGGGCGATTTTTTTCGGTCTTTCCTGTATTCCCAGACGACGGCAGCCCACCCCGACGGCCCCGGAAGATACTAATACCACCCGATGACCGGCAGCACGCAATCGGGTAAGGACTTCCACTAAAGCGGCGATCGTGGAGAGGGATAATTGGCCAGTTTCATTATCGGTTAAACTGGAAGTACCGATTTTGATCACTATGGTTTGGTTCATCGTCTCTAGAAATATGTCTGGCCAAATTATCGAGCATAGCCATATTATTCAGCCTAACCCGTTTTTGCCCCCATCTTTACTCTGACCGCAGTGAAAGCTAAATGCGAGGTCTATCGACAACGCAATTAAGATTGGCCTGGATGTTTCTTCTTCCATTTCTTGAGAATTTTTAAAAATGGCTCATCCCAGACAATATTAATCACCACTATCCAAAGCACTCATTAAGTCAGCCACCGTACCAGATGTAACATGACCTTGCTCATAATTTTCCTCAGCTTGTTTACCTCTAGCAGCAAGTTGGGAACGTCTTAGCTCACGAATTCTTTTATTGAGAGTATCAGCAATGAAATATTGCTCCTCTTCAGGAAGGCAAGAGATATACTTTAGACGTTCATAATCTGAGATTTATTAAACTTCTGAAATCGTAGAGTCAGCAAGGAATCCAGTTCTTTTTTATGTTTCAGATGGGCATCATTCAGACATTCATAAATAGCTGAAGAAAAGTCAGAAAAGTTTTCATAATATTTACCATATAAACATTTCTTTTTGACAAATTTCCACAGCCTTTCAATTAAATTTAGATTAGGCGAATAAGACGGCAGATAGAGTAGCTCTATTGACAAAGAAAGAGCCAATTCTTCAACAATTTTACATTTCTGATAGCGGGCATTATCTAAGACTAGAGTAATGGGAATTATTAGTCCTAAAGCAGCTATTTTTTCAAGAAGTTCACAGACTTGAGTCGCCGTAATATAAGTGTCATATGTTACCAGAATAACTTCATGAGTTATTGCATTTAATGCTCCTAAAACATTGAAGCGTTTACGCCCGCTCGGTGACTTAACGAAAAGTCTCTCAAAACACCACACAAAACCGAGAAAAGCTCCCATAACAAAGTGAGCGGCATCAACAAAAAAAACAGCCCTTTTTCCTTCTTTAGCCTGATTTAGTCTTGGTTCTAGCTTTTTTTCTTTGTAGTCTTCTTGTTCATCTGGGTCAGCTTTAGAAGGAAGAAAACCTACTTTTAAACATTTCATTCCCATTGATTTTAAGAATTTCCTCACTTGGGTAGGACTTCGTTTTATTCCTGTCAATTCTTCTATTCTACATACAGCTTCATTTATTGTGGCTGGTGGATTTTTCTCAAAATATTTTTTGAGGGTTTCTCTTTGAGAATCTAATTCACTTTTAGGGCGATAGAAGTTGATTTCTTTTAATTTTTCTATTCCGCCTTCTTGATAATCTCGAAGATAGGTTAATAAGGTATTTGGCGAGATTCCTACTAACTGACAAATTTTTTGGTGCGGTATCTTTTGACTCTTTAACCAAAGAACTTCCATCTTCAGTTGAACCCGGGGATGGGGATGATGAAATCTTTCATAATATAGTGAGTTCTTTTCTTCTTCTGTGAATTCTAGGTTAATTATGTTTTTAATGAGTGATTTGCTTCTAATTATGACTCTCCAACTATATTATTGTCCTTGAGTAAAAAATGCAAGTTGTAGCCGTGCAAAGTATAGTGTCCAAAATTTCATTAACATTCATAAGCTGTATAACCAGTCGCTCTTTATTTTGATAGGAGAAGTCAATTGAGATATGTAGCCATTAATTATTTGATTTTAAATTTTACCACATTTATAAGTGCATTCTAACAGTGCGATCGCAGTGATTCACAGGAGAAGGAGTCTCAGGTGGTTTTCTCTGCTTTACTCCTTCTCAGGCAAACTATCCTCTTCCGTGAGGGATTGTGGCGCGCTGCGTCGGATTCGGTATTATTTATAAATATCACCACGAGAACCGATCTCAGTGATAATGAAAAGCCGTTCTTCTCGATTGACTTGCATTAATACCCGATAATTACCAACTCGCAGACGATAACCCTCACGCCCTTTAAGTTTCTTGAAATCTGTCTGAGTAGGACTAACCAGCAATTGATCCAGTTCATTTAAGATACGCTCTTGGCTACGAGGCTGTAACCGTTTTAGGTAACGCTCGGCTGGTTTTAAGATGATGTAACGCCACATCCTAATTCAGCCTTTAACTTTACTAAGGATTTGCCAGGATCGCGCCCTTCTAGATACTCCTGATAGGCTTTCTCTGCCGCTTCAATTTCTTCGGGAAGCACGTCATCAGCCGTCTCAGAAGTTTCTAAATACTCTAGGAATTGCTCAATATCTACAGCACTCTGGTTCTTCATGCTACTGCCCTTACTTCCTTATTGTTTTTCTGGCTTTCATTAACCATCATAAAACAAAAGAGGGATTGTGGCGCGGTATGTCCGATTCGCCTTTGCGTTCTCCCCGGACTGCCCTTCAACGCGATCGCCAACCAAATTAAACACGATTATATATTGCCATAAAACCGTAAAAGCTTGGTCTCCAAACCCTTGAGGACAAGATAGGCTGCACCCGCTCATTCTGTCGGTTGGAGGGGGGAAACCCGTTACTGATTCTGTTCACTGAGAAGCACTAATTTTATTGGTGTAGAATAATTGATGTTACCAATATTCAGGCGCTAAAATGGATTTCAATTACTCTGGTTAAATCAGTCAGTCTAATTTCGGCTATTATTGATTTAGAGATTAGATAGCCAAAGCTTTGATGGCAACTTTAATTAAAGTATAAAAACGGGGTTCAGTCACGTTGACTTCTCTAGCTTGTTGCCGATTTTTGCCTAATAAACCAATGCGCTGCCCTTTCTGCACGACCAAAATATCGCCCTGTTCATTTTTGATACGAATTTCGTTTAAATCACCCCAAAAACTACATTGATACACTTTGTCGGCGTGCATAAAAATTGCTTTTTTAATATTATCATTTTCTTGGGGTAATCGTACTCCCACTAATTCAATTTCTATAGTTGTATTGCCGTTCCAAGTATTTTCTTTGAGTTTATAGGCAATATCTAAACGAGTTGGTAAAGGGCAATATTCGCCCCAACGCCATGCTAGGGCTTTAATTCTGGTATTATCCCTTTGAGCCAGCAATAATTTTAAATGATTTTTTCCGATAGTTTTCTGTTCCACTACTCGCACGTTAGGAGTACAAAAAACGGGTAATTCATTGCCAATTCCCCAGGGTTGTAAACTATCAATTTGTTGAAAAAGTTCTAGGGTAATTTGTTTAAAGTCAATGATAGTATCAATTTTAATTAAAGGTTTTAATTGTTCTATTTGTAAAATTTTGTGAGAAAATTGACTTAATCTTTGTTTAAATGCTAGTAAATTAGCTGTGGGTAAACTAAAACCTCCCGCCATTTTATGACCACCAAATTTTCCTAGTAGATCTTGGCAAAATTGCAGGGCTTCAAAAACGTGAAATTCTTCAATTCCTCTGGCAGATCCGCGAATTTTACCCGTATCTTCTTCCTCGTAAGTACCGATAAAAACTGGCACTCCGTAGCGTTCCACCAAACGGGATGCCACAATACCAATTACCCCATGATGCCAATCTTTTTCGACTAACACTAAAACTCGATCTTGTTGCCAAAGAATCGGCGTTTTTTCCACTAATTTAATCGCTTCTTCTTCAATTTTTTCGCACAATTCTTGACGGGTACGATTAATTTGTTCGCACTGCATCGCTCTTTCTAAGGCAATTCCCGCATCATCGGTGGTTAATAATTCAATAACTATCTGGGGATCGCCAATTCTGCCAATGGCATTAATTCTCGGTCCCAATTTAAAGCCAATATCATCCGGTTGTAATTGCTTTTGTTCCTCGCTAATTCCCGCTATTTGCATCAGGGATTGAATCCCCACTAATTGGGATTTGGGTAATTTTCTTAAACCCCGTTTTAACCAGCGACGATTTACCCCAATTAATGGGGCTAAATCTGCTATAGTGCCTAGGGTAAATAATGATAATAATGACTCGGTTAATCCCTGTAATTTACCCATTTTTTGGGCAGTTGTCACCGCTAAAATATAGGCGACTCCCACCCCCGCTAATCCCTGATAGGGAGAGTTCGGGGTTAATAATTTTGGGTTGAGAATAGCGGAGGCATTTGGTAAAATTGGCGGCAGATCGTGATGATCGGTGATAATAACTTTTAATCCTAATTCTATCGCTAGGGCGATCGGTTCGTGAGCGGAAATACCATTATCAACGGTGAGAATCAATCCGACTTCCGATTCGGCAAATTCTTCGACAATGCGCTGATTAATTCCGTATCCCTCTTTCATGCGACTGGGTATGGCATGATTTACCCTAGCACCGAGATGTCTCAAGGCTCTTAGTAGTAAAGATGTACTGGTCATGCCATCGGCATCGTAGTCCCCACAGATAGCAATTTTATCGCCAGAGGCGATCGCTTTTACTAATAAATTGACACTTTTTTCTAAGTCGGGAAATTCTCCCAGGGGAGAGGGTAAGATATCCGCTTCAGGATCTATATAAGTTTTAGCTAATTCGGGGGTATCAATACCGCGATTAATTAAGATAGTTGCTAATAAGGATGATAATCCCATTTCCCGCGCTAAAACCTCGATTTTTTCGGGATTAGTTGCGGCAATATACCAGCGTTGGATGGGATATTTGTAGGGCATTTTTTGTTAAGTAAAAAGGTAGGGTGCGTTAGGGCAGCGTAACGCACCAAAAACAGAGTTAAAAGCGGATTTGGATGGCCCCAGCAGGAGGTTGAAAGGGGAGATTACTATTATTAATTCTGAGGGGGGAAGTAGGTACTACCTGCACATTGGGGGTGGTGGGTTGACTTTCGTTGGTACTCAGTAAAGTCAATTGATTAATACTAGGATTAATCGCAAATTGTTGGGTGATAACTCCCGACGGACAACAGGAAGGATCCCGGGAGAGAAATCTTCTCATATTGACGGTAATCGTACCATCTTTAGCACTAAGATTATCGACAATTACTCGATCGGCTAACAGGACAGTATCGGTGTTAGTGGCAGTACCGTTATTATCGATCACTAGGGCTAAATAATGTAATTGCTGTTGATCTCTGGTAATCACTCTTAATACGACAATACCATCAGTTCTTTGATCATTATTATAGTCCCCCATCAAGGCTTCTCGACTGACTTGCACTCCTAAAATTTGTCCTTCATTAGATTGAAAAATACCATCGCTGACAATTACGGAACCCCGATTAGGAATGTTATAGACGGTGTTTCTTAAATTATCGACGCTCAGGGGTGTAGATTGGGCAAGTAAGGGTAGAGAATTGTTTAATAGTAAACTGATACCCAGGAAGATAGATTGAGGCAAAACTGCTAATTTAATCATGGTTGTGATGGGTTGGGTATATTTTCTTGAGTATCGAATAACTGCACGTTATTAATGGTACAAGCCATCCCCTGTTGTGCCGCTAATTTATCTCGCCATTGGCTTAATTGTTGTTGACCATTACTACCATTTAACCAGTAAACTGTCAAGATGCCGAGGGTTTGTTCTGGTTCACAGGAAAAACTGAGAGTTTGATCGGATATATCGGTATTTCCTTCATCACATTGCCAACCTTGTTTTTCAATTAATTCTTTCCAACCTTGCTCTTCTTTAGCAGCCACGGCAATGCGTTGATCTCCTCGATTACAAACCCAATTTTTCTGCTGGGTGGGATCATTCGGTAGATCACCAAGATTGGGGGAATTTTGCTTAATTGGGGGCAGCGAGGGGACTTGAGCATGAACGGAAAAAATCGGTAGTATCAAGAAAGTACCGATGAGCATTTTTAACATTTTCATCCTTTAAAATTGCCATATTTAGGGATTTATGCCTTTAGAATATCACGTTTTTGAGGTATGGATAAAATACTCTCTTAAGATATGTTTAAATCTTTAATTATGGTTTCGATCGCATCAAAGGAAAATTCTCCGGCTAACTGTTGTAAACCTTGGGCAAGGGTAGCATAATCGGGGGGAATTTCTGCGGTTAGGGCGATAATTTTTTCATCATCACATTCTCTTGCCGCTTGTTGCAATTGTCCAATCCAGTCGGGATTGATTAATTTTAATAGGGATTGCAGGGAATCGAGAAAAACTGGCGAATAATTGGGCTGATTTAGCTCATTATCGGCATAAATATATTTTAATCCCAAATATTCGCCCATTTTTTGCCAGATGACTTCTTCTCGGAAAGGTTTACGCACGAAATCATCACAACCGGCGGCAATAACCAAGGCGCGATCCTCTTCAAAAGCGCTGGCAGTTAGGGCAATTATCACCGTTTTTCCGCGATTATCAGCCTCTAACTGCCGAATTTCCCTGGTTGCTTCGTAACCGTCCTTCACTGGCATTCTCATGTCCATCCAGATAAGATGAGGTTGCCATGCTTGCCAAATTGCGATCGCTTCTTGACCATTAGCCGCCTCTTGCACGGATAATCCTAGGCTAGTCAGGAGTTTCAGCAACAGTAACCGGCTTTCTGGTCGATCATCGACGACCAATATGCGATATTTAGGCTGATTTTCCGCTAAAGCGATCACTTTTGCCCTATTGGGTTCGGTTTTAATCTCATTTTCCTCCACTAAACCCACCTGAATATCAAAACTAAAAACACTTCCTTGACCCAGAATACTACTAACTCCGATCGCACCTCCCATCAACTCAACAAATTTTTTACTGATAGGTAAACCTAATCCCGTCCCCTGTTGGGATTTTCGTCCCGTTTCCGTTTGGTTAAAGGGTTGAAATAGCTTATAAATCTCCTCTGGGGCGATTCCTGCGCCTGTATCTTCAATTTCCCAGAGCAATCGCTGATAATCTCCTCTTTTCTCCCCTACTTTTCCCCGGAGAGTTACCCCTCCCGACTCGGTAAACTTTAATCCGTTACCCAAGAGATTGATGAACACCTGTCGCAATTTACTTTCATCAGTACATATATATTGGGGCAGCTCGGAGCTGCGATCAAAAATTAAGCTTAAAGCTTTTGCCTGCGCTTGTGGGTGTAGCATTTCGGCAATATTATCTAAAAGAGCGTATAAATCGAAATTACTGGGGTTAAAAACCGTTCTTCCTGCTTCTATCTTCGACATTTCTAGAATATCGTTGATTAACTCTAGTAAATGTTCCCCACTACGATTGACAATTTCCAAATATTGGCGATATTCACTGCTGATGCTGCTATCTCGGGATATTAAACGAGTAAAACCCAAGATAGCATTAAGAGGAGTGCGTAATTCGTGGCTCATGTTAGCTAGAAACTCACTTTTAGCTTTATTTGCCTTAACTGCCGCTTCTTTAGCTTCTTTTAATTCTTTTTCTGCTTCATATCTACTTTGTGCGATCGCAATTAATTCTCCCAGCAACCGCACAAAGGTGACATCTTCCCCTGTCCATTGCTTTTCTGCACTTGCATCCAATCCCAGATAACCCACCGTTACCCCATAACTATCCCACATGGGAACGATTAAGAGACAGGGAGTAGGACTATGAGCGAGAATAGTTCTTTCAGAGATAGCAGTAGCGGGTAAATCGTCTAAAGAGTCCAGTTTAACTGGAATACCGTTTAATAATTGTTGCGAAAACCAGGGAAAGGTTTCCGTCGAGAGATTTTGTGATTGTTCCCGAATCGGGATAACTTGCGGATATTCGGGGTGACAGTATTCATAAACCATACTCCACTGCTGACGACAGGTGGAATATTGAATAATGTAACAGTGAGCGCTCTGGGTAAATTGACAGAGCAGTTCTAGGGTATGATCGATCGCCAAGTGGATATCTTGAGAAATTAGTAATCTTGTCACCCGCGAGAGCAAGTTATCGCGATAGGACTGCGTTTCTAGGGGTTTTTCCCATTTTTTAGACTCTAGTTGCTCAAAATCACTCATAATTAGTCATCAGTTATCAGTTATCAGATGTGAGTTTTCAGTTCACTGTTCACTGTTCACTGAAAATACTCCCCACTTCCCGTCTCCCGTCTCCCTAATCAAAAAACAGTAAACTTTTCCCCTATTATGTTCTATAGGAATTTTACCGAATCAATATGCACAAATTATTAGCTTCTCTCCTTCTCTCCTGCTGTGTAGTCTTGGGTGTTTCCCTGTCACCGGCTGCTGCCATGGGAGTCTATGACCTCCCTATTTTAAGCCCCGGAGCGCCCACTTATGTGGTCGATCCCGTTTCGGCCATTAGTGCCGCTAACGAGGGAAAATTAAATAAAGATCTGAAAAACCTCGCCGAAAAAACTGGACAGGAAGTGAGAATGGTGGTAGTCCGGCGCTTGGATTACGGTCAAAAAATTGACAATTTAGCCGATGATATCCTGAGAGAATGGTATCCTAATCCCGAAGATCGGACTAATCAAACTATCATCGTTCTTGATACTTTAACCAATAAAACTGCGATTCGGGTTGGTGAGGAAGCAAAACCCCTATTAACCGAAGCTATTGCTGATAGTATCCTCTCGGAAACTATGGCAGTTCCCCTCAAAGATGGGGGAAAATATAATCAAGCTTTACTCGATGCTAGTCGTCGTCTAACCGCGATACTTTCTGGAGAAGCGGATCCCGGACCGCCGGAAGTAGCGACAATTAATATCGAAAGTACCTTTACTACCGCAGAAGAAACTGACGATAAAAGCGCCACAATTTGGGTGATAGTTTTACTGGTTTTAGCCACAGTAATCCCCATGGCTACCTATTTTTGGTACGCTGGTTTCGGTCGCTAAATTAAATTAATAATCTGGGACTGATACAGCTAAAATATTTTCAGAGATAGTTCAATCCTCAGCCTGCATAGGCAAGATTAATTAACTTCTATTAGTAGATTTGAGTTGTATCAGTTCACCCCATTTGCTTAACATTAATAACTAATGTCTAAACTGGTAAATAAATTACAATCCTATTATCGAGAGGAGGAAGGAACTTACTTAATTGAAATTAAACTTAATCAGTTACAGCAAGTCTTTAATTCTCTCGATCCTTCGCCATTTTTAGATAGAGATTTAGACGATAATGCCGAAAATTATATTATTAACTCTGTGGATGAATTTCCCCTCAATACCCCCCTTAAATTAGTCTTTTATCTCCCCAGTCAAGAACAGAATAACGCCCGAAATCTGTTACCCTCAGCTTTACATAATTATTTTGACTATCGCCAACAGGGAGAACAAAGAAAATTACGCACAATTTGGCGACAGGGACGCATATCTTTAATAATTGGTCTCTCCTTTCTTTTTGTTTGTTTGAGTCTCAGCGAATTAATTAGTCGTTTTGGCAGCGATACATTTATTCACTTCTTAGAAGAAGGATTATTAATTAGTGGTTGGGTAGCCCTCTGGCGACCCTTAGAAATTTTTCTTTACGAATAGTGGCCCGTCAGTTATCAACAAAAGATTTTTGCTAAACTGGCCTACATCCCCATTGAAATCCGTCTATTAGAGGAACCATCCACCCCGGACTCTTTTCGATAGGTCTAATCCTACCGATGGCTTGTGTTCAAAGTTACAAAGCTTTTATTTGAAGTAGTTTACAATGAGAGTAACTCTGTATCAAGCTTATCGGTTTTCAGCTTGACTATTACTTTCTCCTCAAACTTTTAACTAAGTGGTCGGGCTTAATTTTTTTCAGTCTGGCGATTATTTGCGTTCCATCTCTACCAATCCTGACAAAATTTCATCTAGATAGGAGGCCTAATGTTAATCCATGTTGGTTATGAATTTGGCTTTGATGCCCCTTTACCCTTGGTCATGTTGTTAAAACTTTATCTACACCCCTCAATTTTAGATCAAGTTAGACAATCGGAAAACTTGCAGGTGCAACCAGCAACAAAAATAGAAGAATTTTTAGATAGCTTCGGTAATCGAACCAGTCGTCTAATTTTACCCGCTGGACATATCCGCGTTCATAATCAAGCGGTTATCGAGAATGAATGGAAACCCGATATTGTTAATGGGAATGCCCAAGAAATTCCTTTAGCAGAGTTACCAACCCAAGTTTTCCCCTACTTAATGAGTAGTCGTTATTGTGAAGTAGATTTGCTTTCGGAAATTGCCTGGGAACTTTTCGGACAAACTCCCCCCGGTTGGGCAAGAGTACAAGCGGTTTGTGATTGGGTTCATAGTCACATTCGTTTTGGTTACGAATACGCGCGAGTGACAAAAACCGCCTATGATGTCTATCGGGAAAGAACGGGGGTTTGTCGCGATTTTAATCACCTAGCTTTGACTTTTTGCCGTTGCCTAAATATTCCTGCTCGTTATGCCTCTGGATATCTCGGAGATATCGGTATTTCTCCCCAACCTCTACCGATGGATTTTAGCGCTTGGTTTGAAGTCTATTTAGACCATCAATGGTACACTTTTGATGCTCGTCATAACACCCCCAGAATCGGGCGAATTTTAATGACTCGCGGCTTAGATGCTGTCGATGCTGCCCTAACAACGTCTTTTGGTCAAGTCAATTTAACAAAATTTAAAGTATGGACGAGCGATGTTTCCCATCTCTAGATTTAATCAGAGTATTTATTACAGCCTTTTTGATCAAATCGGGGCTAAATAATTCCTCCCTCGGTTCCTCTGATAAATCACAATTAAGCATAATCTCTTAAAACGTAGCCTACTCCTCGCACTGTCTGGATCAAACGTTTAGGATTAGCAGACTCCAACTTAACCCGTAAGGCACGAATATACACTTCAATAATATTAGAATCGCCCATAAAATCGTAACCCCAAACGGTTTCGAGAATTTGCTCGCGAGTGAGTACCTGCCGGGGATGACGTAAGATAAACTCTAATAAATCAAACTCTTTAGCCGTTAATTCAATCAATTGACTATCTCGATACACTTCCCGAGCAAGACAATTCAAGGTCAAATCTTCAAAAGTAAATATATTTAAATCTTGGGCATGGGTGCGACGTAAACGAGCTTTCACCCTAGCTAAGAGTTCTTCCATGCTAAAAGGTTTAGTAACATAATCATCGGCTCCGGCATTTAAGCCCGTCACTCGATCGGGGATTTCATCTTTAGCTGTTAAGATGATAATCGGTGCTTCCATCCCGGTTTTTCGCAGTCGTAAACATAAATCTAATCCAGAAATAACCGGCAGCATCCAATCTAAAATTAACAAATCTGGTGAAGAATCCCTAGCGATTTTCAGTCCATCCATGCCATTAGAAGCAATAGTAACTTGATAGCCTTCCAAATGAAGTTCTGTGGTGATAAATTCGGCGAGCTTGGGATCATCTTCCACGAGAAGAATATGGTCGTTCATAACTGCGGTTGCCAGAGAGGTAGAATGATAGTAAAGGTACTGCCTTGACCGGGTTGAGAGCGGAGAGTGATGCGACCCTCCATTCCTTCAATTAGACTTTTAGCGATCGCCAAACCCAAACCCGTGCCGTCTCGCGAGCGAGTCATCGACTCATCAACCCGATAAAACCGTTCAAAAATGCGATTTTGATGGGAGAGAGAGATACCGATTCCCCGATCTCGTACATGGATAAGAGCGGAATTAGCCTGCTTTTCTAAGATCAGATCGACCGGTTGCTCGGGAGCAGAATACTTGATCGCATTATCGAGCAAATTGATTAAAACTTGCTGTAATCGATCTTGGTCGCCACAGATCACCACATCTTCATTGGTTAATAATAAAGTCATCTTGCGATCGCTAACTTTTTGACTCATCGCCGCCACTTCTGTCAGCAAAGTATTGAGAATAATAGGATGGGAGCGAAAATGGAGATGACCGCTATCGGCACGGGCGAGATCGAGCAAATCTTGTAACATCCGGATAATTCTCTCGGTTTCTGACGTGGCTGTTTCCAGAGCTTGCTGTTGGTAGGGATTTAAATTAGTGCTGCGTCGCTGGAGACTTTGTAAATAACCGATCACGACTGTTAGAGGGGTACGCAGTTCATGGGAAACATTGCCGACAAACTGACGTTGCTGTTCCCAAGCTCCCGATAATCGCCACAACATCTGATTAAAAGCGGTAGCTAGTCCTAAAATTTCATCTGGCGCTTGTTCGAGTTGCAATTTCGCCCCATTTAAATCATCGGCAGAAACGGCACTAGCAATTTGACTCATGCGAGTCAGCGGCAACATAGCCTGACGGATCCGTTGGGAAATTAAGATAATTAAGCTCAATAGGACGAGAATACTCAGCCAAAATAAGCCCCATAACCCCGCCTGATATTTCTGGTGATCGGCCGTGATATCTTGGGATAGATACAATTTCCCCGACAGTTGACCCTTGATAGTCACAGGAGTGCCACATAAAACAATATCGCGTCCATCAAAGTGAATAATTTGGGGTACATCGGGTACTCTGGTTAGGGATGCCGCCGCACGCATCTCGGTGACATTGCCATCAACCCTAGGAGACTGTCCCAACAGTTGTCCATCGGAGTTTTTAACCCAGATGACTAACCCCGCAGTGGAGACTCGCTCAATGGTTTTTTCTAATCCCGTAGTCAGGGATCCCATCTGAGCGTACATTTCCAACTGCTCAGGAAAACGCCTAGCGATATATTCTAGATTTTGTTTATGGGCAGCGACTAAATTCTGCTCCATTTGCCAACCTGTCCAAATAGCTACGCTACCAAGTCCGATAATCGAGATGGTCAATAGTTCTAAGGTTAAGCGAAACTGAAGCGAGCTAGTAGAAACAGGTTTACTAGGCAAAAATTGCCCAAAAATGCCGACAAGGCGAGGTAGCTTCATGGGTATATGGTTAGTGATATAGGGAGATTTAAAAATTTTTCGCCGTACCTTGTCCGAGATCGAACTCGAAACGCTGACTATAGTTAGTTTCACCATACAGGTTAAAGCTCAGGGTTGGCTCATCTCCGATCGCTTCTACCTGGTGAATAGCAGCCGGCATTAAACAGAGAATATCACCCGGAATGAGTAGGCGATCGCCGACTTTTCTGATCTGATTCGGTGATTCGGGGGTGGGGGAACGTTGCCAGAAGCTGTTTTTTTCCTGTCCCTTTAACAAAGCTACTACCCCCCAACAACCATGATTATGAATCGGGGAAGTGCTACCCATAGACCAAGCGACCAGTTGTACTGTCAGGGGAAAAAATGGCTCATCGTAGAGGGTTAATACCTCCCAACCGGTTTCGGGATTGGGTTCTAGACTAAGAATATCCAACCAGGGCGAATTGTTTAAGAGTTGGCGAACTAGAATCCGAATTGCTTCTAATCGTGAGCGATCATCGCTAATCTGGGTTAAGGTATCTTCTAGATCGGATAAAAAGCGATAGAGCCAGTAGGGATGGGATAATTCGGAGTTTGCGGGGGTTATTTCGTAGGCCGAGCATTGCCCATGATTATCCACCAACCAGTCTTTTCCTGTCATAGTTGCGAAATAATGGTTTAAATTGGCATATTAGGGCGAAAAGTTGTCTTTTAGCGGCAACTAATCCAGTTTCTTCTTGATTTTATCAGCAAGATTTCCGGAAAAGATGATCCCTTCGTGATTGGTAGATGAATTTTTGCTGAAAAGATTGAAGGACGATTCTCCTGGATGGATGAGGGCAATTGTCAGTTAAAGTCAGATTTTTTATCTATTATCTATCTGGTCTTCATCTGAGACTCAGGTTTCTAGAATTTAATCTTAACTGTCAGCTGCACTGGTTTCCTCCCGTGGCAAGCTGGATTCTTCCAGGGTAATACCCTTGACTTACCAAAAAATCTCTAATCTTAATTGGAAAATTTAACTCATGCGTAAACCATCAGCGTTATTATGGCTCGGTCTTTGTCTTAGTAGTTTAGCGGTTACGGTTTCCCTGGTAGCTGGAACATCGGCGAAAACCTTGACTAATTCTGATTCAGTGGTCAGTAAAGGTACTTTTAGTATTGCCCAAGCTAATCCCTGTGCCTCGAAAAATCCCTGCGCTAGCACTGATCCCTGTGCCTCGAAAAATCCCTGCGCTGCTAAACAGGGTAATGTGGGCGGTCCCTTAGCGCGACAATTGCAAGGAAAACCCGTGGTTGTCGATATCTATGCTAGTTGGTGTCCTGCCTGTAAAAATGTTGCCCCCACTCTTTCCCAACTTAAAAAAGATTACGCAGGTAAAGCTAATTTTATCGTCTTAGATGTCAGCGATCGCTCGAAAGCGGACAAATCAGCCCGCAAAGCCCAAGAATTGGGTCTAGGTCGTTTTTTTGAGGCCAATAAGTCCCAAACTGGCATGATTGCGATTATTGATCCCGCTACGGGCAGTATTTTGGCACAATACCGGAATAATGCCGATAAATCTGCCTATTCCTCCGTACTGAACTCGGCTATTAATAAAAAATAGTCGAAGATTGCCCAGCTTGGGGAGTACCAGCGATCGCCAAGGACTCCCGGGGCAATTTTATTTTTTTAGATCATTTCAGGAGAATTTTATGCGACGAGTATCGGAGTCAGTCGAAGGGTTGAAACCCGACAAAAAAGCGAAAATATCGAAAAAATCATTATTTTATCTGGTTTTAGGGCTTCTAGCTCTTATTTTAGTCCTTACCATCGGACCAATTATCGGCCATCCTCTGGAAAGAGCAATCTCGATCGTCGAAAATAGCTATCAGCAATGGTTAGATCGACAAGACACAACCAATCCTCTAATTTTACTGCCCTTAGCTTTTTTGGGGGGCGTAATTGCCAGCATATCTCCCTGTATTCTGGCACTATTACCCGTTAACCTCAGCTATATCGGCACCCTGAAAATAGAATCTCGTTGGGATGCCTTCAGTAAAGCAGGTTTATTCGTCCTAGGAGCGGTGACAATTTTAAGTCTTTTCGGTTTAGTTTCTTCCTTTGCTGGGGCGGTGATGGTGGAGTACCGAGGTTATATTAATATTGTTGTCGGTTTGATTATGGCGGTCATGGGTCTATGGTTATTGGGAGTAATTAAGCTACCTTTACCGCAAATGAACTTAAATCTCCCCCAAGCAGGTCCCTACGGAGTCGGATTAACTTTTGCTCTTGTTAGCTCTCCCTGTGCTAGTCCTGTCCTCTTTGCTGTTTTGGCCGCCGCTGCCGCTACTGGTTCTCAAGTCCTCGGCACCCTGACCATGGTTAGTTATGCTCTTGGTTATACAATTCTCATTTTCTTGGCCAGTTTATTTACTGGTCTAGCCAAACAAAGCCGGAATTTATTGCAACATTCCGAGACGATTATCCGTTTGGGTAGCGTCGCACTGATGGTGACGGGAGCCTATTATTTAGTTACTGGTACTCAATGGTTTATGGGCAGCTAAGATGGTCACTCTTGAGGGGGAACACCAAAAAAGCCGCCAGATAACCACTATTTTTCCACCTTAACCCGTTGAGTAACGATAACAATCCCATCTCCTTGAATTAAAATCGCCGATAACCAACGATTTTCTGGTGTTGCCGGCGCTTTTACCCGCTTAAATAAACCGCCGGACTGTAATAATTCCAATTCTAGAGGCTTTGTATTAATATAGCGCTCAATATCTACTTTCTCATCGATCGCCGCTCCAGCCAATAAATCATCCCCCAAAGGTTCGCGAACAATCACATCAAAATCAAATTCTTGACCCACTTTCACCCTTTCGGGAATTCTCACTTCAATACTGGGGGGATTTTTGCCAGTGCTTAACTCGACTCTCTCGCTTAAAATCTCCTGATAAACCAGTTTATTCCCTTGAAATTGCTGACGAGAACGAATCGTGGCATTCATTTCCACCACTCGTCCCTGCACCTTTCCTGTCCCAGTAATTTTAGTAATTGTATTGGCGGTTAACTTTTCCCCAGAACGACTCCAAGATTCGAGGGTCGTGGTGTATTGTAGATTGTTATAACGTTCCCAAAAATGAGTTAGAGCCTTTTTAGTTTTTTCGTAGGTCAAACCATCAGAATTAGTAAATTTCGGACTATAAAACTCCATTAGTTGCTTGAGATCCCGCTCATTAGCGGACGTTTCGATTTTGGAGATAAGGGTTTTTAAATTAGCCGGGGCAGTTTCTGGCTTTTCGGCCCGCAGACCGGTGGCAAGGGTAAAAGTTAACCCCAAACCTAACAGCAACGATAGGGAAAAATTGAGGGATTGACGAAAAAATTTATTGGGAATCGTGTTCAAGTTACGCATTAGTGATAGTTTGTGTAAGGATCGATAACTATGGTAGATTATTTCATTCTAGGACTGAATTTACCCTCTCTCGAATTATGGCACGCACCCCAACCCGTCTCCTGATTGCCGCTAGTGGTACTGGTGGTCATTTATTTCCCGCTTTGGCCCTGGCCGAGCGCTTGCCGGATTACGAGATTGAATGGTTAGGAGTTCCAGACCGTCTGGAACAGTCCTTAGTTCCAAAAACCTATCCCTTGCACAGCATCCTGATTGAGGGGTTTCAAACCCGTTTGGGGTTAAAAACTCTTAAGATTCTGTTCGGTCAACTGCGGGCCATTTGGCAAGTGCGTAGTTTAATCAAAAAACGTCAGATAGCGGCAGTTTTTACCACCGGGGGTTATATCGCAGGACCCACCATTTTAGCGGCTCGTTTAGCCAATATTCCCGTCATCCTACACGAATCTAACTACATACCGGGCAAAGTCACGAAAGTTCTCGGTCGCTGGTGCGATACGGTTGCCCTCGGTTTTCAGGGAACCGCCAGCTATTTGCCCGGCACTCGCACCACTTGGGTTAGTACACCAGTACGAGAGCAGTTTCTCATTCCCCAGTCCCTAAATTTACCTATTCCAGAGGATGCTTTTTTGATTGTCGTTGCCGGTGGTTCTCAAGGGGCCGTGGCTCTTAATCAAATTGTCCGACAAAGCGCTCCCCAATGGTTAGAAAAAGGTATTTATATCGTGCATCTCACGGGAGAAAACGACCCCGAAGCGGACAGTTTACGCCATTCTAACTATTTTTCCCGGCCTTTTTACGACAATATGGCGGGATTATGGCAAAGAGCTAATCTCGCTATCAGTCGCTCCGGTGCCGGCACTTTAACGGAATTAGCGATCACTTGTACGCCTTCGATTTTAATTCCCTATCCTTTTGCTGCCGAAGACCATCAGTTCTACAATGCCAAAGTTTTCGCTGAAGCTCAAGCCGCTTATCTTTATCGTCAAAATGAGTTAACTGCTCAGTTTTTAAGCGAATTAGTCCTGGATTTATGGTCTAATCCCGAAAAATTGGCCGCCATGGCTCAACAAGCTTCTCATCTAGCTATTAGTGACAGTGCCGATTTATTAGCCGATTTGTTGAGAAGAAAGAGTCAAAAAGATAGTTTTTGAAACAAATCAGCTACGCGAAAAGTGAACCCCGGAACCACATCTTCCCCCTCCAAAAAATCTCCTGATGTTAATAATCCCTGCGGTTCGTACCCGCAACGATAAACTAAAACATAGTGTTGACCTGGACTGATAACCCAGAGCAAACGAGTCCCATTGGCAAAATATTCGGCAATTTTGTCCTCGATTTCTGCCACTGTATTCCCTGGAGAGAGAATTTCTACCACTAAATCCGGCGCACCTTCTAAAAAACCCGTTGGCAATTCTTCCAATCCTTGCAGACGTTCCTTAGCAAAAAAAGCTATATCAGGAGAGCGTTTATTACCATTTTTCATAGTAAAAGCAGTGCTGGAGTCCAATAATACCCCTAGTTTTCGAGATGTTACTAAAGCGAATAAAGCAGCACTTAAAATAATGGCAATGTAACCATGTAAAGCCCAAGAATTTCCCATATTAATTAACTCTCCCTTGACCAATTCGTAACGATTACCATCGTCAGGTAACGCCATAAATTCTGCATCAGTCCACACTTTTGTCTCTGGAGTTTTCATCACAGCATTTTCTCGAATAGACATAACTTATCTTCAGTAAATATTCACAAGTAAAACCTTTAAAGAATTTCCTGTAACATCCGATTGGCCTGGGAAGCATAACCACCACCAAATAAATTAAAGTGATTGAGAATGTGGTAGAGATTGTAAAGAGTTTTGCGCTGTTGATAACCGGCATCGAGGGGGAAAACATCGTTATAACCCCGATAAAAAGCCGCCGGAAAACCGCCAAAAAGTTCCGTCATGGCTAAATCTACCTCCCGGTCTCCCCAATAGGTGGCAGGGTCTAAAATTACTGGTTCCCCATCGACGGTAATTGCCGCATTTCCCGACCACAAATCACCGTGGACGAGGGAGGGATGGGGTTGATGCTGACTCAAAATCTCGCTAATAGCGGGAATAACTTGATCCTCGTCGGGAAAATTGCCGCCGCGCTCCTTCGCAAGTCTTAATTGATAGCCAATACGCTGATGAGCGAAAAAATCCGCCCAATTGTTACTAATGGTATTAATCTGGGGAGTAGAACCAATGGTATTATTACAATGCCAACCAAAGCGATCGGACAGGGAAACTTGATGTAAATGAGCTAAATTTCGCCCCATTTTTTCCCAGCTTTGACTATCGCCACCGCCGAATTCCAGCCACTCTAGCACTAAATAACTCGATTTATCAGCAATTCCCCAACAAATTGGCTCCGGAACCCTGATAGTCTTGGTAGCGTGAATTTGCCTTAATCCTAAAGCTTCGGCAGCAAACATGGCCTCTTGGTTCGCTTGATTAATCTTGACAAAATAAATTAAACCATTGCCACTAACGGCATAACCCTGATTGATACAGCCACCACTAACGGGACGACTTTTCTCAATTTCAAAGGGTTTTTCCGTGGTTTGGGTAATATGTCGAGCAATTTGAGTCCACATAGGTTATCAGGAGTCGGGTGTCGGGTGTCGGGTGTCGGGTGTTAGGGTGTTAGGGTTTTGGTTGAAATTTCCCCATTATTTTCTCGTTCACTGATTACTGAATTGGTCTTACCACAACCACACCGTAAGCGTTGGGATTTAAATACTCTTGACAGGCATTTTGAATATCCTCTAAAGTGAGAGCTTCAATGTGTTGGGGATAACAAAAAGCCAGTTGTAAATCACCGATCTGAGTATGATAATAACCGTAAAGGTTGGCCCGATCGCTCGGTCTTTCATTGCCAAAAATAAACCGATTGGCCACTTGGGTTTTAACTCGTTCCAGTTCAGAAACTGTCACAGCTTTCTGTTGAATTTGTCCAATCTGTGCCAGCACCTCTCTCTCCACTTGCTCGATATTTTCCGAGGCCAATTGGGCCGAAATGGAAAACACCCCTTGCACTGCTTGGGACATATTACTGGCAGTTATTTGGGAAACTAAGCCCTTTTCTTGGCGCAGAGACTGAAATAATCGCGATACCTTGCCCTGACCCAGAATAGCCGCTAAAACATCGAGAGGATAGGTTTTTTCTAAGTCTCTCAACCCCGGCACTTTCCAAAATAGGATTAAGCGGGCCTGCTGCAAATTTTCATCCTCGTATTCTTGACGGATAATCTCGTTAAAAGGAGCTTCGGGCTGTAGATTAGCGATAGGATGAGAAATAAGCCCAGAATTGCCCTTACTGCCTAAAGCATCTAAAGAATCCCTCACAATAGCCATTAAATCATCTACAGGCAAATTACCCACCACCGCCACCGTCATCCATTCGGGACGATACCAAGTCCGATGAAAATCGCGCATTTGTTGAGCAGTGAGATTTTCAATCACTGCCATCGGACCCAACACTGGACGACGATAGGGTAAAACTTGAAAACAAGTCTCCATGGTGCGATAAAAAGTGCGACGACGGGGATTATCCTGAGAACGACGAATTTCTGCTAAAACAACCTGTCTTTCCCGCTCAAAAGCTTCATCGGGAATTAAAGCTTCTAAAACCACTTCTAGCTGCAGCGGAGCCAGATGGGCGAAGTCCTGCGGGGCAGTGGTAATGTAATAATGGGTGTATTCTTGGCTAGTAGCGGCATTAGTCACCGCTCCCCTCGATTCGATCGCCCGTTCAAATTCACCACTGTCTAAGTTACGGGTTCCCTTAAAAACCATGTGTTCAAGAAAATGAGCCATCCCATTGATCTGATCCGATTCTAAGGCCGAGCCGACCTGCAGCCAAACATTGAGATTAACCGCTTCTACTGGTTGACTTTCGGCAATAATCGTTAAACCATTGGCAAGACGGTGCAGAATCGGAGTGTTGAGTGTGGCAGGTTTCCCTAGGATAGCCGTCATTCTTTATTAGTCCTCGGTGATCACTCTGGCAAAAATTGTCACTTGTCTCCATTGTAGTCGCAGACTTTCACAGAGCCAACAAGATCAGGTGTTGGCCAGCAATTCCAAATTCAGAATGTAGCAAATGATACGGAACATCAAACCCTTTTGCCCGGTACATCCCAATCCCAAATCAAGAGGAATTAACAAGAGCCATAGGGATGGCATCATCGAGCATAAAGTCTAAAAGGGGAGCATCTCACCTTTGTAACCCCTAAATCAGGTTTTGGTGGTGATTCGGTAGAGGAGGTTTTATCGGACAGAATTGGTTAACGCTCTTGGAGGGAGTCTGGCAAAAGTCTTGCAGTCTCTAAACCCTAGCTCTCTTATGGAGTAAGACTTCAAGCTTAAGAGTGTAAATTTTAACTATTTCTATCTTGAAAACTTTGAAGATGGTCTTCTAAATACTCCTGGTGTAACGGCCTCTAGTGCCAGTGGATTACCCGTTTTAATTGGTAATCCTGATTTTTACGCAGATTCTGTTGATAGCGATGATGGAGTAATTGATGGAAATGGACAACAGGGTCATTATTTAGTCGAATACGGAAATGGAGTTATAGGAGGCTTAAATTTTACTTTTGATAAAAATACTTTAGGAACTCTTCCGACTCATGCTGGTCTCGTTTGGACAGATTCATATTCTGGGGCACTAGGGACGGATGGAACACCACTTACTTTTGAAGCTTTTAATGCTCAAGGAGGTTCTCTCGGCAAGATTCAATTAGGTCAAGGCCAGATTGGCGATGGAAGATTTGATGGAACCACGGGTGACGATCGTTTCTTCGGAGTTATAAATCCAGAAGGAATTTCAAAGATATCCATTTCCCAAACTTTAATAAGTGTAGGTATCAGTATAGATCATTTGCAGTATGGATCTATCGCTTCTCAGCCTCCAAAGAGTGTTCCTGAGGCTTCTAATGTCTTTGGTCTAGGATTACTCGGACTAGGTTTAGCCGCAATAAAAGTAAAAGGTATCCTATCAAAAAAAGCAAAGTCACCAACAGATAACCCCCAAGAACCAGACAGCTAACTGGGATCAATTGCAGTAGGATAAATTAGTCTATCCTACTGCATAATCGGTCAATTGACGAAGTATAGGAGGATGAAAGCCAATGACAATATCTTTTTTAGGAACACCTAGCCTAACTAAATCTTCAGCAATATCTTGTTCTGTCATATTCCATTGAATCCAAATTTTATCAGACTTGAGGTCAATATGAATAAGACAATAATGTACATACTTTTCGCCTTCCCACCCAAAAGTAACGACCTGATAATGTTCTTTTTGTTCATCAAAAATAGCTTGAATCTCCAAATCATTACCAGTGGGTTTATATTGAGTATATTCCGAAAGAATACTTTTGACTAATTGACGATATTTTGCTAACTTATCCATGTTAAGATTACCTCCTGACTTGGCGAAAAAATGATTAATTTTAAATGGTTTTCTCTAATCATCAATTGGGTAAAATCTAAAGAGAAAAAAGTGTCGTAAGTAAAACTAGGAATAGCTAAAAACAAGACTCTATCTCGATCTTTTCTTTTTAAAACCGCCCGATAATTAATAAATTGTCCTAGAGCAGTATGAAATTCTGAGATCGCTGAAGACCCCTCTTAAAAACTTTTAATTTCTACGGCAATCTTTTGATGATCTTTAGTCGCAGCAATCAGCTTTTCTGCGCCTAAATCGACAGCCATATTCACCCCTCCAAAACTTATCGTATAAGGGTCATGAGTAATTAACCAATTATCTTTGATCAAAGCGTTTTTGGCTGCTTGATAAACTAAATCCTTAGCCAATTTTACCTTTCTCCTGATTTGATAGGTTATCTTTCCCTGTTTTGAGGTGCGGCTTGAGCAATAAGGACAACTAATTTTCTCTGAACTATAGTACTGAGTAGCATCTAGGGCGACGAGTAAGTTGCCATTCAACGCCTCAAACCCCCTCAAATAGCCTTGGTCTTTCAGCCCTTGTTCAATCCACCTGAACAGGGGAAAAAGATGCTTTGCGACTATTCCATTGAGGATGTTCCGCATCTGCTCTACTGTCGGGATGTTGACCAAACCAAACAGACTTTGAGCATTATCTCGTCTACAACAACTATTAAGTTGACGCTGATCTTCTAGAAATGATTCATTCTGGCGAAAAAAGGCAGCGAATGCCCCTAATATTCCGTCTTTCAGACTGTAGCGGGTAGCATTGCTGGCACTTCGAGGCTCAGTTATCCCAGGGATAACTAGCTGGAAATAGCTCAGCATCCCCATAAAACCCAGTTGTTTGACTTCCATTCCCCCGAAACCCACTGTTCAAACCCTTCACTCCATTTTGAAAGGCAAGAGTAAGACTGGTTCTGTATTCTGTGCTACCGTTTGAATTGGGAATTGCTGGGTGTTGGCAGGAGATGTTGAATAAATTCTGAGATTCTGTTACCCTCGTAACAGAATCTCAGAATGAACCCTTATGGCAGGTATCAAGGCTACTTTTACGTCCACAGATTGTGCCTTTCATATTGAAGGCTACGAAAAGATTGATTTCAGTTTGCTCTATGTAAACGGTGCTTTCAAAATTGGGAATCCCGAAATTGCCGAAAGTTATGCACCATTCAGACGCTGCTTGATGGTGATTGATCAAACTGTTTATGGCTTGTATCGCCAGCAGATCGCTCGGTACTTCGCTCACTATCAAATCGATTTGACTGTTTTTCAAGTCAGTATCAAAGAGCCTGAAAAAACTCTGAGAACTTTCGAGAAGATTGTCGATGCGTTTGCCGACTTTGGACTGGTGCGTAAGGAGCCTGTTTTGGTTGTGGGTGGCGGACTCACGACCGATGTTGCTGGGTTCGCTTGTTCTGCCTATCGTCGCAAAACCAACTACATTCGCGTGCCCACAAGCTTGATTGGCTTGATTGATGCTAGCGTGGCGATTAAGGTTGCTGTCAATCATGGTAAACTAAAGAATCGTCTTGGGGCGTATCATGCCTCTCAAAAGGTAATTCTTGATTTCTCATTTTTGGGAACTTTGCCAATCGATCAAATTCGCAACGGAATGGCAGAGTTAATCAAGATTGCAGTTGTGGGCAATAAAGAAATCTTTGAGCTGCTAGAAGAACAGGGTGCGGCATTGCTGCACAGCCGTTTTGGCTATCTGAATGGCACCCCTGAGTTGCAAGCTGTGGGGCACCGTTTGACTTACAAGGCAATTCAAGTCATGTTAGAGCTAGAGGTGCCCAACCTGCATGAGCTAGATTTAGATCGAGTGATTGCTTATGGTCATACCTGGAGTCCGACCCTAGAATTAACGCCGGAACCACCGATGTTGCACGGTCATAGCGTCAACATTGATATGGCATTTACGGCGACGATCGCCCAGTTGCGCGGCTATATTTCGATTGAAGACCGCAATCGCATTTTAGGCTTAATGAGCCGATTGGGGCTGGCGATCGATAGCCCCTATCTCACCCCAGAACTCCTGTGGAAAGCGACCGAAGCAATTACGCGGACTCGCGATGGTTGGCAGCGAGCAGCGGCTCCCCGCCCGATTGGGCAATGCGTGTTTATGAACGACCTAACGCGATCTGAGTTGGACAATGCCTTAGCGGTTCACCGAGCGATCGCTCAAAACTATCCTCGTCAGGGCAATGGTGAGGATATGTACGTGCGCCTCGATCCAGCCTTAGAGGGAGCAGGCGTATGAGACCCGTTACACCCGTTGGAATTATCTCAGCGAAGTTAGCAGCCTTGGTCGGTCGCGCCGAGTCGATCGATGGGCTTGATCCGGTTTTCAAAGCTGAATTGCAGCAAGTCTATGCCCTAGCCTGCGGACTCGACCCGTATTTGGATGTTTGTACGACACCCGAATCGCCTGCCTTGGCTGCATTGGTGCAACGGACTCAAGCGGAGGACTGGAGCAAGCGATTTACGGATGGTGAAACGGTGCGCCAGCTAGAGCAGGAAATGCTCTCCGGGCATGTGGAAGGTCAAATGCTCAAATTTCTGGTGCATTTGACGCAAGCGCAACGGGTGCTAGAGATTGGCATGTTTACGGGCTATTCCGCTCTAGCGATGGCAGAGGCATTGCCCAGCGATGGGCAGGTCGTGGCTTGTGAGGTTGATGCTTATGTGGCTGAATTTGCGCGGCAGTGTTTTAACGAGTCGACGGCCGGACACAAAATCGTAGTCAAAGTGGCGCCTGCTCTTGAAACCCTTAAGCAGCTTGCAGAGGCAGGAGAGGTGTTCGATCTAGTCTTTATTGATGCCGATAAAGCAGGTTACATCGACTACCTAAATCTGCTCCTGACCACCTCGCTGCTAGCTCCAAACGGGTTAATCTGTGCGGACAATACTTTGATGCAGGGGCAGCCCTATCTCTCGGAAACGCCTACGCCCAATGGCAAGGCGATCGCACAGTTCAACCAAACCCTGAGCCACGATCCACGAGTTGAGCAAGTCCTGCTACCTCTGCGAGACGGCTTGACCTTGATTCGGCGTATGTAGTCCATTAATCCGCCCACTCAAACCTATGATAAAAACCGCTCCCAAGGTTAAGCTTCTCTCTGAGCCAGAGGTCAGTGCGGTCAGCAGCGGGGTGAGATCGCGCTTAAAAACCCTTGCCACTCTTACTTTGCTGCTGCTGGCATTGCCGTTCAACCTTACCCTCGTGTCGATTGCTTTGCTGAGATCGCTAGTTCTTCGCCAGGCGCGATCAACCACAGTAAATCCGCAAACGGTTCTCATTAGCGGCGGCAAGATGACTAAAGCCTTGCAGCTTGCGCGATCATTTCACAAAGCAGGGCACCGAGTCATCCTAGTGGAGATGCACAAGTACTGGTTAACTGGACACCGCTTTTCTTGGTGCGTTGATCGGTTCTACACCATACCCAAACCACAATCGTCCCAGTATGCTCAGGCATTACTGGAGATTGTGCAAAAAGAAAACGTTACTGTTTACGTTCCCGTTTGTAGCCCCGTTGCCAGTTATTATGATGCGCTGATTGCAGAAATGCTTGCGCCCCATTGCACCGTCATGCATGTGGATGTGGAGAGGCTCAAGCAACTGGATGATAAGTACGCCTTTGCGATCGCCGCAGGAACCCTAGGATTAAGCGTGCCAAAATCCCATCGCATCACCCATCCTCAGCAGGTGATTGACTTTGATTTTAGTAAGGCAAAGCGTCCCTATATCCTCAAAAGCATTCCTTACGATTCAGTGCGGCGATTGGATCTGACGCAGTTGCCCCTACGAGATGCTGAGGAAACGGCGACTTTTGTGCGATCGCTGCCCATTTCTGAAGCAAATCCCTGGATCATGCAGGAGTATATTCCAGGGCAAGAATATTGTACCCATAGTACTGTTCGTCAAGGACACGTGCAGCTTCACTGCTGCTGCAAGTCTTCAGCGTTTCAGGTCAACTACGAACACGTTGATCATTCTGAGATTGAACGGTGGATTCTCGCCTTTGTCAAGGGGCTGAACCTTACGGGACAAGTGTCTTTCGACTTCATTCAGGCAGCAGATGATGGACAGGTTTATGCGATCGAATGTAATCCGCGCACACACTCTGCCATCACGATGTTCTACAACCATCCTGATGTGGCACAGGCTTATCTAAATCTACATCCACTCCCCCAGATGGCTCAGCCACTTGCCTCTAGCCGCCCAACCTATTGGACTTATCACGAAGTTTGGAGATTGCTAACCCAGCTACTTTCTCCAAAGATGCTCAGGCAACGATTACAGATTCTCGTCAACGGCAAAGATGCCATCTTTGAGTGGGACGATCCCCTCCCTTTTTTAATGGTGCATCATTGGCAGATTCCGCTATTACTGCTGGGAAGTTTTTGGCGCGGCAGTGAATGGATTCGGATTGACTTCAACATTGGCAAGCTTGTTGAACTGGCAGGAGACTAGAGCATGGAAAAACTGCAGATTTTGCATCTAGTTGGCTCTGCTGTGAGCGACTTTTACTGTGAGTTGTCGCGACTCTATGCCCAAGATTGTCTACAAAATACGGCGAATCCAGACCTCTATGAGTTCCACATTGCCTACGTGTCGCCAGATTTGAGGTGGCGGTTTCCCAAGTCTTTAGACAATGCCGAGATCGCCGAGACTCCCTCAGTTTCAGTCCCTGAAGCAGTCGCGGTTTTAATGCAACGACCGATCGATGTGATGGTACCCCAAATGTTCTGCCTGCCCGGAATGACTCGGTACCGTGCGCTATTCGATCTGCTCAAAATTCCGTATGTGGGAAATTCGGCTGAGCTAATGGCGTTAGCCGCAGATAAGGCAAAGGCGAAAGCGGTTGTCTCCGCAGCCGGGGTGACCGTGCCCGCTGGCAAGGTTCTGCATCGAGGCGATTGCTTATCTGTATCCCGTCCGTCGATTATTAAGCCGAACCATTCCGATAATTCATTGGGTTTGAGTTTAGTTACAACAGACACCGATGGAGATGCTGCTTTAGCAACTGCCTTTGAGTATGCAGATGAAGTCTTGGTTGAGGAGTTTATCGAACTGGGTCGAGAAGTTCGCTGTGGGGTGATTGTGCAAGCGGGTGAGTTAGTTTGCTTGCCCCTAGAAGAGTACGCCGTGAATCCCGAAACTCATCCGATTCGGACTTATGCAGATAAACTCAAGCAAAGTCAAGATGGTAGTTTGGATTGTGCTGCTAAAGAGAAAACCAAGGCGTGGATTGTTGATCCTAGCGATCCAGTGACTCAGCGAGTTTGGGCGATCGCAAAACAATGTCACGTTGCTTTGGGCTGTCGGCATTACAGTTTGTTTGATTTTCGGATCGATCCACACGGACAGCCGTGGTTTTTAGAAGCAGGTTTGTATTGTTCGTTTGCTCAGAAAAGCGTCATTTCAATGATGGCTCAGGCTGCTGGAATTTCATTGACAGACCTGTTTCAAAATATGGTGCAGATGGCAGTGGCGGGAGAGGCTGCATCTTTCGGCGATCGCCAGAAGTGGCAGAAATCACGGGATATAGTCTAAATTGGCTATATGAATTGGTATGGGGGTATGATCGCCTGGATCCAGCAAGTTTAGGGGATAAACGTCAAAATAATGCTGGGAGAACCCCTTTGCTCAATGACCAACAACAGGCCTTACTGTGGCAAGCTCTACAAGAACCGCCATCGGATGGAGGATTATGGACAGGTTCCAAGGTGGCCCGATGGATGAGCGAATTATTAGGAAAAAGAGTCGCTCCTCAAAGGGGCTGGGATTATTTGCGCGGTCTCGATTACGTCAGAAGAAGACCCCGACCCGCTCACATCGAGAGTGACCCCGAAGAACAAGAACAGTGGAAAAAAAATTTCGCAGACCATTAAAGAAGTGAAACGAGAGCATCCCGAAGCCAGGGTAGAAGCATGGGCAGAAGATGAACATCGTATCCGATTAAAACCGATTAACCGGGTTATTTGGGTGCAGAAGGGAGAAAACCCCATAGCTGACGTGAACTGGAAATTTGAGTGGTTGTGGTTAGTGGGATTTGTTCATCCCCAAAGTGGGGAAACCTATTAGTGGATTGTTCCCAAACTTAATCTAGAAGTTTTCGGGGAGATTTTGGCTGATTTTGCTGAACATTTTCGCCCGGGAGCGTAACGTCGCCTGGTTTTAGCTTTCGACCCAGCTTCTTTTCATACCAGTGAACAGTTACAAGTCCCTGAGGGAATTCATTTCCTCAGGATGTCGCCCAAATCCCCTGAACTTCAACCCGCCAAGCGATTGTGGCCTGATTGCTGATGAACCCCCGGCTAATCGAGTGTTTTCACAGATTAGATGAAGCAGAGGAAGTTTTGTGTCAGCGATGTCGAGCCTTGATCAAAAGACCAGAGTGGATTCGAGGTTATACTCAATATCATTGGTGGCCTGTTGACTTAATTTAACTATGGGTAATCAAACGGATTTAATATGATTACTGAATCTCCCCTCTTGCCTCTGAGAAAAAAAAATGCTATGATGAGAATGGATCGGGCTTCTACGTTGGTGACTGCCTTTCAAGTTTTTTGATCTATGCTTGATTGTGATAAGGGAGCGAATAACCAATTCGTGTGGTAGTAAACCGAGCCTGTACTCGGAAACAGAAACGCGTAATATAAGTTCCCACCTGGTTAACCCAGGTCATAAACTTAGGTAAAACGGCGTAGCGGTCTTTTCAAGTTTTTCGAGCATATATAGACCAAATTCTGGGGAGATTCCCTGTACTTCCTTAGTTTTGCCCTCTTGGTTGGTCAAAAAAGCCAGTATCTATATTTTTTTTAGGGTAAAGACTGCTGTTTTCGGTAACGCTTGTCACTGCTAAATTGTGACAATCCGGACTACACTAGGGAAAAATTTATGAATTATTGTTAAGCAATGACTGAAAAACAGCCAAGAGTTGTTATCATCGGCGGCGGATTTGCGGGTTTATACACGGCCAAAGCCCTAAAAAACGCCCCCGTTCATGTTACCCTCATCGATAAGCGAAATTTCCATCTTTTTCAGCCCCTCCTCTATCAAGTCGCTACTGGGGCGCTATCTCCGGCCGATATCTCCTCACCTTTGCGCTTAATCCTACGGGGTCATGACAATACGGATATTCTCCTCGATCATGCCATAGATATAGATACGGTCAAGGGAGAAGTGATTTTGGAAGATCACCCACCGATCGCCTACGATCAATTAGTTATTGCTACGGGAGTCAGTCATCACTATTTTGGCAATGATCAATGGCAACCCTACGCCCCCGGGTTAAAAACCATTGAAGACGCAGTGGAAATGCGTCGTCGCATCTATCTCGCTTTCGAGAAGGCCGAGAAAGAAATCGATGCCGAAAAGCGGCAAGCTTTATTAACTTTTGTTATTGTCGGTGGCGGACCGACGGGGGTAGAATTAGCAGGAGCGATCGCAGAAATTGCCCACGGTGCGCTTAGGTCTGATTTCCACCAGATTAACCCCACAGAAGCGAAAATTTTGCTCTTAGAAGGGATGGATCGGGTATTACCTCCCTATGCACCCGATTTATCCGCTAAAGCTGCCGCTTCTCTCACAAAATTAGGGGTGACAGTGCAAACTAACAGCATCGTTACCAATATTGTGGAAGGTTGTGTCAGCGTCCGTCAGGGAGAAAAAACCACAGAAATCGCTGCCGAGACAATTTTATGGGCAGCAGGGGTAAAAGCATCGAGAATGGGGCGAATTTTAGCCGAAAGAACCGGGGTAAATCTCGATCGCGTCGGTCGGGTAATCGTCGAACCCGATTTAAGTATCGCCGGTTATGGCAATATTTTTGTGATCGGGGATCTGGCTAATTTTGCCCATCAGGGAGATAAACCCTTACCCGGAGTTGCCCCCGTGGCCATGCAGGAGGGCGAATATCTGGCGAATTTATTAATTTCTCGCCTAAAAGGGCAAACTATTCAACCTTTTCATTATATCGATCGAGGTAGTCTGGCAGTGATCGGTCAAAATGCGGCCGTGGTTGATTTGGGATTTGTCAAGTTTTCTGGGTTCATCGCTTGGTTAGTCTGGGTTTGGGCCCATATTTACTATCTGATCGAATTTGATAATAAATTAGTGGTGATGGTGCAATGGGGTTGGAATTATTTTACCCGCGGTCGTGGCGCTCGTTTGATTACGGGAGAGGGGCAGAATTTAGCCTCGGGACAATTGCCGCAAAATAACAGCCAAAATAATAACAATCTGGCCGTTTCTAACCAGACGGAAACTCTCTCTCCGCCGATTGTGAAAGTGTGAAAAAATAGCCGTGATTATCTAGTTATCAGTTAGCAGGTAATAATACTAAATCCGTTGAGTATAGGCTACATATCAGGACAGGCAAAAGGCAACAGGCTCTTCTAGGTTCTGTGTGATAAGTTTAACTTACATAGGATCGCTCAATCTTTGTGTCCTTTGTGTCTTTGTGGTTCCTTTCACTCGCTCGCCAGCAGGACTGTATCTTAGAATATATTTTGCCCACCAAACCTAAGAGAGCCGGCAACAGGCAAGAGGCACAAGGGTGAATAAATAATCAGTTTTTAATAACTGGATTTAGTATAACAATCGATCGATCATGAAAATAGAACGCCCTCACAGTCTAGAAATTACCCCGGAGGAAAGCCAAGAATTAGAATATTTACGAGTTACAATTGAACGAGCGATCAAAGATGGTGTAATCACAAGAATAGAATTTGAATCGATTAAAACAATCATGTTTTCTAATAAGAAAAATAATCCCGACCAAATCCTCCGGCAAGTGACACTCTATCGCCATTTAGTCGTTGAAAAAATGAATAATGGCGAACTAATTTTTGAATCTCCCCAATAGGGCGAAATGCTGTTGTCTTGTCTTATTCTTTTTTGTCGCTACCGGGAAAAACTCGACCTTGAATATTTTCTAAAGCTGAAACTGCCGCTCCGGAACCGGCGATAATATCCCGTTCTTCTCCCCCTAAATATAAGCGGCCAAAACTGCCCACGGAAGTGACGTGTAGGATATTAATTAAAGCGGCTTTTTCGGCCTGATTAGCGGCTAGGGAAGCGTAGGCGGCTGGTTGCACTTCTAAAACGTATAAAGTCTGTCCTGCCATTAACATCATACCCCGAGAACTACGGTTAATTAATTGGGCTTGGTAAGCGTCAATGTTGCGAATAATTTGGCTAGAGACAATTTGCGGTTTCAGACAATCGCGCTGACTAACGCCTAAATACTGCAAAATTGCCTGACCAGCCGCCCTGACCTCTCCCTGACTGCTAGAATGGAGTTCTAAGAGTCCATAGAGTCGTTCTACGAATAGAACCCCCGGACGAACCACGGCGGATTTGAGGGCAATATCGGTGATGCGATTAATCTCGATGCCGGGGGAAATTTCAATCCAGAGGGAAGAATCCCCGGGTAGGGGTAAAAATCCTTGGGCGACTGTACCGATGTAAGCAGCGTGTTGAAGCTGTAGATTGTCAAGATAAACGTAACTGCGAAGTTCTACACCCAAGCTAATTTCTCCCTCTTTCTGTCCTCTGGCAAATCCCCATTCCAACCCCGGAGCGATGATTAATCAATCCTTGATTAGGGCTTAGGCATTACCATGTTTAACTATAGTATAGAATTGGGGTTCCTTGGATTTACTGGGGAGAAGCGGTAAAAAAACTATAATTATGGGGACAAACTGAGGGACAAACAGCATGACGATTCTTTTAGGGGGAGATATCGGGGGAACTAAAACAATCCTGCGTTTAGTGGATTGCCAAAACTCACCGGATAGTCCCCAACCCCTGCTCACTACTCTCGATCAAGAAATTTATCCTAGTGAACAATACCCCGATCTGGTGCCGATCGTCCAGCAGTTTTTGGCCCGACAAACCACTATTCCCTCGGTGGCAAAAGCTTGTTTCGGTATTGCAGGTCCAGTGGTTAACAATAGTTCCGAATTGACTAATTTAAGCTGGTCCCTAACTGGCGATCGCCTAAGCGACGAGCTGCAAATTGAGCGAGTAAAATTAATTAATGATTTTGCGGCGATCGGTTATGGGGTGTTAGGATTAGCCCCAGAGGAGCTGCACAATCTACAGGCGGCCCCCGCAGTACCAGAGTCCCCGATTGCGGTTATTGGTGCGGGAACGGGGTTAGGAGAGGGTTTTTTGATTCCTGTGTCGAAGGGTAAATATCGGGTGTTTGCTAGTGAGGGTTCCCACGCCGATTTTGCCCCTCGATCGAGTTTAGAATATCAACTATTAAATTATCTCTTGGAACTCTATAATATCGAGCGCCTTTCGGTGGAGCGAGTGGTTTCTGGCCCTGGAATCACTTCTATCTATCGATTTCTCCACGATAGTAACTATAGTCAGTCCTCGCCGGCCATGGCGGAAATTTACCGCACTTGGTTAGCAGAAATGGATAAACCGCAAAAAAACGTCGATTTAGCGGCTAAAATTGCCAGTTTTGCCCAAGATAACTCGGATCATCTCTGTTATCAAACCATGAAAATCTTTGTCGAGGCCTACGGTGCGGAAGCGGGCAATTTAGCCCTGAAGTTGCTTCCCTACGGAGGATTATACATCGCGGGCGGGATTGCGGCCAAAAATCTTCCCCTAATGACCGAGGGTAGCTTTATGAAGGCTTTTCGCGCTAAAGGTCGGATGACGGAGCTATTAAGCAACATTCCCGTCCATATCGTTCTTAATGCTCAAGTGGGACTAATGGGGGCGGTTTACTGTGCTAGTCAGCTATGAGGGAGGGTTTAGTGGAGATGGCTAGGGATTATTTTCAGGTGGTGATTCGGTAGTAGTCATGGAGGCTTAATCCTTTGCTTTGCTGTGCATTAGAACTCTTGCAAATTAATTATATGTTATGATGGTAGGCTAACTAATTTTTTGGGAAAATTAGCCAATTAGTGCATTTTTTCTGAATGAAAACCTGAAGTTTTACTTTTAACTCAAAACTCTTTATATATGCTTTAATTTGGTTATCAAAACCTCTTTATTTAAGCTGCAGAAACCATCTCAATTTTTATTATTGAGAATAAATTATCCTTGACTGGATTAATGTTTGGCAACTTTTAAGAAGTTGTTATAACTATCCCTAACTCATAGTTATAAATAGTCGTTAAAAAGTTAACTCTTAAACTATATCTTCGACGACGATTCTGATATTTACGCGATAATATTTTCAAGATTTTGAGTTTTCTATTTATAGGTTTAATGATAATCCTTTCTTTGGCTAAAGCATTGTTATACTACTTTTATAACTCTGTTAATTTTCTATTTCTTGGTTTATTTTCGGTGTATAACTATCACTATGGTATGCAGCTATTCCCTGATAATCATTGTCTTCTCTGCTGGTAGTTAAAGGATGAAAACGAACTCAAATTTTTTAAAATAAACTAAGATCATGACCTCTACCTTTTCCACAACAGACACAGATAATTTCCTCGGTATTTTTATCAGCTACTAATTGAGATTTTAAAGTATGATAACTTCTTTTACCACCAAAAAAATCTTTCTGTTTTTTTTTGGGCGTTCCCTGGGAGTTTCCGTTACATCCATTACCGTTACGACCGGTATCTCTGCTTGATTTAGTAGAGCTTTTTTTCCTTTTAAATGGAAGTTTCCCGATTGTAAAAGCATTTTTTTCGTCTTATTTACAATCCTAACTTTATACCAAATAGGAACTGGGGATACTGCCTAGGTCGGGGATGTAAGATCGAAAACTGGGTGTAAGTCGGTTTTGAGGCAATCCCCCGTGACATAGGAAGTCGTTCACCTTGACTGGAATGTATAACACCCATTTCCTCCTACAGATCCCTAGAGATCGTTTCTGATCAAATCGACGCTCGACTCCCACCGGAGCATTAAGATAACTGTTATCAGTAATTATTGAGAAAATAAATCTCCATACCTTATTTTCTCGTGGCACAATAGAGAGAAAGTATAAAAAACTTAACAATAAGGAGGGGTTCGATGGTTGCTACACCAGTCAAAACAAAACGTCTCACCGTGCAGGTGGCCGATCTCACCGCAGACACCACCGCTATTCGTTCCCTCGATTGGGATCGCGATCGCTTCGATATTGAATTCGGATTACAAAACGGTACGACTTATAACTCCTATCTGATTCGTGGGGAAAAAATCGCTCTTGTGGATACCTCTCACGAAAAATTCCGTCAACTATATTTTGATAGTCTCAACGGATTAATTAACCCCCAAGAAATTGATTATTTAATTATCAGTCATACCGAACCCGATCACAGTGGTTTAGTCAGAGATATGCTGCAACTCGCTCCCAATATTACCGTCGTTGGGTCGAAAGTGGCAATTCAGTTTTTAGAGAATTTAGTTCATCATCCTTTTCAACGTCAACTGGTCAAAAATGGCGACCAGTTAGACCTAGGCAGTGGTCACATTCTCGAATTTGTTAATGCTCCTAATTTACACTGGCCTGATACTATTTTTACCTACGATCACGGTTCAGGAATTTTATTTACCTGTGATGCTTTTGGAATGCACTACTGTTCCGATGATCTTTACGATGAGCAATTAAGTGCTATTGAAGCAGATTATCGCTTCTATTATGAATGTTTAATGGGTCCTAATGCTCGTTCCGTACTAGCGGCGATGAAACGGATGGAACCCCTAGGTAATATTAGTCTCGTGGCTAATGGTCATGGACCGTTATTAAAACATAATGTTACTGAATTATTGACCCGTTATCGTGATTGGAGTCAGGCACAAACTAAGGCAGAAAAAACTGTCGCTGTTTTTTATATTTCCGATTATGGTTATAGCGATCGCCTCTGTCAATCGATTGCCAAAGGTATTACTAAAACTGGTTTGGCTGTAGAAACTTTAGACCTGAAATCTGCCGATCCCCAAGAGGTAAAAGAATTAGCTTCTTCTGCGGTGGGAATCGTCATCGGTACTCCCCCCGTTTCTGGTATTAATGCCCAAGAAATTACGGGTAATTTAGGCACAATTCTCGCCTCGGTTAACCCCAAACAATATATCGGAATGTTTGAATCTCAAGGGGGTAATGATGAATCAATTTTACCTCTATTTAATAAGTTTCGTGAAGTTGGTTTAACCAAAGCTTTTGATCCCATTCGTAGCGCAGAAACTCCTAACGAAAGTCTCTATCAACGCTGTGAAGAAGCGGGTACAGACATGGGACAACTATTAACCCAAGAGGTAAAAGTTAAACAAAGAAAATCCCTCGATACTGACCTTGATAAAGCCATCGGACGGATTAGCGGTGGTTTATATATTATTACCACCAAGAAAGGAGACAGAAGCGGAGCAATGGTCGCTTCTTGGGTGACGCAAGCAAGTTTTGATCCTCCCGGTTTTACCGTTGCTGTGGCAAAAGATCGGGCGATCGAGTCTTTACTGCAAGTGGGGGATCAATTCATTTTAAATATTCTGGAAGAAGGCAATTATCAAACCCTGATGAAACACTTTTTAAAACGTTTCGGGCCGGGGGAAGATCGTTTTGCAGGAGTCAATACTCGCACCGCTAATAATGGTTCCCCAATTTTAGCCGATGCTCTCGCTTATTTAGAATGTGAGGTCGTTAGTCGCATGGAATGTGCCGACCACTGGATTGTTTACAATAAAGTCACCGATGGTCGCGTTTCTAAACCTGATAGTTTAACGGCCGTCCACCATCGCAAAGTCGGCAATTATTATTAGGATTATTGCTTGATTTGACTGGTTGAGAAAATACAGATCAAGACGCTTGATCTCAGCTTTTGAGATGGTTTAACCCCTCAACCAGTTGGTCAGCTTTTTCCAGTGACCAGTAAACAGTGAACAGTAATCAGTGAACCGAAAACTCATACTAAATCCCTTGAGTATAGGCTACATATCAGAAGAGGCACTCATGCAAAACGGAGAATAAATAATCAGTTTTTAATAACTGGATTTAGTATCACATCTGATCACTGATAACTTAGGGTTTGCGGCAAAAAGTTTTTCCTGGGGGCAGGGTGTGGGGTGTAGGGTGTAGGGTGTGGGAAGTATAAATAAAAATAATCTCCTGTCTCGGCTCTCCTCGACTTTGTGTGATAATTTTTGCTTATGGAATCCTGAAGTGCTTATTGGACAAGACTTTTAGGAGTATTTTGCGGATATTCTATCAGTATAGACCTCGTTTCCACACAAAAACCAGAAGAGCCCTGTCTCCTGACTACTGATAACTGATAACTGATAACTGATAATTGATAACTGTTCCTATGGACTAATACCCGCAGATTTAAGGGCTTTGTCCATTAAAATTACATGGGTACTGCTTTCCTGTCCCTCATTGTCAGGACGACGCTGAATATAACTGCCATCGGATTGCAATTCCCATGCTTGCCGGTTATCTGACAACATAATCCCGAGAATTTCTTCCAGTTCCTTGGCGATCGCTGGTTCATCGATCGGTGTCACTGCTTCCACGCGACGACTCAGGTTCCGCGTCATCCAATCGGCGCTACCAATATAAACCTCCTCTTGACCATCATTGTAAAAGTAAAAAATACGGGAATGTTCCAAAAAGCGGCCGATAATGCTAATTACTCGGATATTTTCGCTTACTCCTGGCAATCCGGGTCGTAAACAACAGATGCCGCGAATAATTAAGTCAATCTGCACACCGGCACGAGAAGCGGCGTATAAGGCTTCTATGATCGGTTCATCCACAAGAGAGTTCATTTTTGCGACAATGCGCCCCGTACCGCTATTCTTACAGTTTTGGACCTCGCGATCGATCATTGCTAACATCCGTTTTCGCAAACTCACTGGAGCAATTAAAAGTTTGCGATAGGATTGCTGACGGGAGTATCCGGTCAGAAAGTTAAATAAATCGGTGATGTCTGCCCCTAAATCCTCGCGACAGCTAAGTAGGCCTAAATCAGTGTATAATTTAGCCGTTTTTGGGTTATAATTGCCCGTGCCAATATGGAAATAACGGCGGATTTTATCCCCTTCTTTTCTGACCACGAGAACCACTTTCGTGTGGGTTTTGAGACCAACTAAGCCATAAACAACGTGAACTCCGGCCTGTTCGAGCTTTTTCGCCCAAATAATGTTATTTTCCTCATCAAAGCGAGCTTTTAGTTCCACTAACGCCGCTACCTGTTTACCATTTTCCGCCGCTGCAATCAGGGAATTGACAATCGGGGAATCTCCGGAAGTACGATACAAAGTCATTTTAATCGCTAAAACATGGGCATCATAGGCCGCCTGGGCGATAAACTGTTGTACTGAGGCACTAAAGGAATGGTAGGGGTGATGAACGAGAATATCGTTATTGCGAATTAAAGTAAAAATATCTTCGCCATTCTGTTCTAAAATGCCGTCTTCGTTACCGTCAACTATTTCTCGCAATCCCTGTAAAACCGGTGGGGTGACGGCATTCCAAGGGGGATCTTTCAGTTCGGGACAGGGTAAGGACAGAAAATAAAATAAATCCTTGTGTCCTAACAGTCCATCCACATCGTAAACATCGATCTCCTCAAGTCCCAGATCGCGCATGATCCGGTCTTTAATATTGCTAGGAGTAGAACTGTGGATTTCCAGACGTACTGCCGATTTACCGATGCGGCGCTTGCGTACTTCTTCCTCGATCGCTAATAATAAATCATCGGCCTCATCTTCTTCGACGGAGATGTCAGCATTGCGCGTCACCCGAAAAGGATAACATTCTTGGATGATCATGCCGGGGAAAAGTGCCTCCAAATTGTGCATTACCACCTGTTCAAGGGGTACTCCCGTCCAAATCGAAGCTTTTCCATCTTGGTGGCGTAATTCCTTGGATAATGCCAGAAAACGGGGGAAAACCTGCGGCACTTTTACCCTGGCAAATAGTTCTTTATCGGTGTCGGGATCGCGAACGACTACGGCTAAATTGAGACTAAGATTAGAAATATAGGGAAAAGGATGACTGGGATCCACCGCTAGAGGAGTTAAAACGGGGAAAATATTTTGTTCAAAGTAATCATGGAGATAATTGCGCTGTTCTTGATGTAAATCTACATAGTTAATCAGATGAATTCCCTGTTCTACTAAGAGATTTTTTAGGGTGTGTTCAAAAAGACGATCCTGCTGTTGCACAAGGGGACGCAGACGTTTACTGATCTCGGTTAACTGTTCCGAGGCAGTCCGGCCATCGGCACTTAAAACGGCTACATTTGCCTCTACCTGTTGTTTAAGCACTGCCACCCGTACCATAAAAAATTCGTCGAGATTGGCACAAAAAATGGCGGTAAACTTTAATCTTTCCAGTAGGGGAGTCCGAGGATCAAGTGCCTCACAAAGCACGCGATGATTAAATTCTAACCAGCTTAATTCTCGGTTAAAGTAATATTGCGAGTCTTTAAGATCGATTTCGGAAGTTACGGTAGGAGCTTTAGTCATAGAGTCTAATATCCAAATAGTAGATTAAACAGTTAGAAAGAAGCCACTTAAGCCTAAATTTGACTATTTTGGGCGTTTTTTAGGCTATATTGCCCCAGATTAACCAAAGTTACCCCGATTATCTTGGATGCTAATCCTACTGATTCTAGCCTGACCGGGGAAAAAATCAATTTATTAAAAGGTTAAGAAATCAATCCCGACCGCTCAAGGTTAAATTAATCTTTCGGTGAAATTAGAGTTCAAGGAAGAAGAATAGGCATAATTTGCTGAGAATATCGTCTTTAAAGCCCAGCTTTGACTATAACACAAAATCGAGCCGATCTGACTTGTTAAATATATCATCTCAAACGTAAGGCAATAATACGAATCAGAATATTTGATCAGGATGATGATTAGATTGCCAATTGACCATTAGTTGATATATTTGTGTTTGATAAAAATAAGATAACTCATAAGCTAATCTTAATTCTCTTTCTAAGACTTCTGTTTTAACATCATTAGCAGTCAATGAACCTAAAACCTTACGGAGTGCGATCGCTAAAATGCTGATAAAATCGTGTCCACAACATAGCTGCCACGGATCATGATTTTCATCGCTAATTACCGATAAATCCTGTTTAATTTGCTGTTCGTCTAAGGACAGTTTCTGAGAATGATTTTTGATACTTATAATTAATTTGTCAATAGATATTGACAGATTCAGATTCTTTTTGTCAATAAACTTACTAAAATTTAATCCTTCAAACTTTAAATCTAACTTATTCCTAAGAGATAGCAATCTTAATTTACCAATTTCCTGCCCTAACTTTAGTAAAGTTTCTCTAATATCTTCGGTAAAAGCTGCAATTTTTTCTTCACTTCCTCGTTCTTTTAATAATTTATCGAAAGCATCAGATTTAATTAACATCATTTCCAAATCATGTTCATCAGTCAAAAAGAGATTATTACTGTTGGGAATTTGTTGTTCTATTCTCGAAAAATCTGCATCTATAACAGCAACAACTCGACGAAAATTGTCTTCTTTTTCTAAGATGGATAATGCTTTGATAGCATTATTTTTACCAGAGGCAATTGTGATTCTAACCTCTTGCTTGTTTACTAATCGCTCATAAATAAGTTTATCACTATGACCTTCAACAATTAAAAAAACTCCCTCATGATCGCCGCGTAGTAAACGAATGCTATTAGCAATTCTGTCAGGTGTTATCTGATCTTTCATTTTTGTTTTGGTTTCTCTAATTCAACTGTCAAATCCCAACGATCATTAATAATATCAGGAGAATGGGTAGCCATCAAAATATCTAACCCAGAAAGTTTCGTAATTTCCTGTAAGTCTTTTAAAAATTCCTGCTGCCATGAAATATGAAGTGACATTTCTGGTTCATCAATTAAGATCAAAGTATTAGGTTTAACTTTAAATAACAATTCATATAAAATTACTAATTCGTGCTGTTCCCCAGAAGATAAATCTGTTGGCGATAAAACCTCCCCTTCCTGGGTAGTGAAGATAAACCCTTTACTTTGATCAATAGTAACACTTTTGAAAGAACATTTTTTATTAATTATATTTTTAAATAGCTCTACTTTAGGATAAATGTCATTGAATACATTGAGCTTTCTCTCTACATCCTCAATATAAACCGATAATAATTTTCTGGTGCTATCATCAATACTATCTTTAACTTGAAAGTTAGAATCTTCATCTTTTTTCAATAGTCCTGCACTAATTAATTGATTTCTTTCCCTTTCAAGTTGATCAATTTTTTCCCTTAGTTCATCATCGGTTAATGATGCCTTTTTTTGTACAACTCTCGCCGGAAAGGTTCGGTCTAAAGTTTGAGATAGTTGTCCATACTCTGCTAATTTATTTTGAATATTTTCTGCTAAATCTTCAGAATAGCTGGTCACGGAGTACAATGTCATCGGCCTCCTTATAGGTCTGGCAATTTTAGCACTATTGGAAATATCTAATAGACGTTGTGATTCAATAAAACGAACATTAATGGAGTCTCGAATTTTCTTTAACCAATCGGGATATTCTTTCTGGAATTGCTTGGGTAAATATTCTCCAAATCGTTCATAAACATCTTCTGAATACAGAATTTCTTCTGTGGGGGTATAGAGCCATGTTTCTGCTCCAACTCTATCTAAACCAGGTATGACATCATCTATCATGCTGAGAGGGAAAGAGATTGTTTTCTCGTCTGGTGAATCAGGAGAAAAAGTCGGTTCTTCTTTTTGATCGGAGGAAGTAAAATTAAAATCAATCTTTGGTATTACATTACTTTCTTTATTCTTACTGGTGGAAGCTTTGAGAATATCCACAAAGCTTTTATCGTCAAAAATTATAGTAAATTTTTGAAAAGGAATAGCTCTTATATCTGAATACTTTAGGTTAAAAAAACCATTGACCAATCGCAGTAATGATCTATCAAAACTAAGCTAAAGTAAAAGCAATCTAGTGGCCGAAAAACTTTTCCAAGAGATTCCTCTTGACAAAAGAAAAGCCGACCCTTGTGACAAGATCAAAGAGTTTATTGGACATCAAGAGTTGAGTGAGAAACTAGGAGCAGATTTTTATTTTGCTACTCTTTATTATTCTTGGGAGAGGGGATTAAACGAACCGACTAATGGACTAAGTTCAGACGGATTTAAATCCCTTATTCTGAGATTAGCCGAATCTCCCCCACCCCCCAGAAGTGGGAAAGTTGGGGGGAGTCTTGCCTCTTGCATAAGTCCCTCATCTCAGCAGGCAATTTAAATTACGAAAAGCTTAACAATCGTCCTCGAAAATCTCTTGACTATCCTAGCCCGAATGAGGTATGCTCTGATAGCTCAGACAGTGATGCAATTCAGACTTGAATTGGCGTATTATAGATGTCGAACTGGTTACGCCTAAAAGTCCTTATTGAAGAAGCTTTCACAAGATGTACACAGAACCGAGGATTTTAGGCATGAGGACGGAACACAAAAATCAAAAATTAAATTGTCAGAAATTAGCAGAAGTCTTTTTATCAAATCCTTTGATTGAAGATTGCTATTTTATGGTACGAGAGGGTGAATTAGTTGCCTATATCGTTTCCTCTGGACCTTGGAATTCTGAACAATTGTCCTCCGATTTACAGTCTCAATTATCGGATAATATCCTACCTAATATCTATGTGCAAATTTCCAGTTTACCCTTAACCGATAGCGGTGATGTCGATGAAACTGCATTAAAGAATATTGAAATTATCGATGATAATCAAGTTCAGGAAACAGAAGAAAAACTGCGCTCTTTGTCAGATATCGATCAAGTTGCTGTCGTCATGAGTTCTAAAAAGAACAAAATTTTACCCCTACATCTATCGGAATTATTGCCCTTAAAACTAGAGAAAAAAAATGATCATCAAAAATCTGAAACCCCGATTCATCTGGGGATTCACACTTCTAACACTCAATCTGGAATCAGTCACGGACAGCTTTTAGAAGAATCTGAACTTCAACCGAAAACCTTGGCAAAAATCCTCCAAAAAGCTGCCGAAAATTATTCAAATAAAGGGATTATTTATATTCAATCTAATGGGTCAGAAGTTTTTCAATCCTATCAACAATTATGGGAAGACGCTCAACAAATACAAGCCGGATTACAAAACCAGGGTTTACAAGCTCAAGATAAAGTGATTCTTCAGCTATCGGAAAACTATGATATCATTTCTGCGTTTTGGGGGTGTCTTTTAGGGGGATTTATTCCGGTTATTATTTCAGTACCACCCAGCTATAAAGATTTTAATAATGAAATTAATAAAATATCTCAAGTTTGGCAGTTGTTAGATGAACCTATTATGATCACAAATCAATCCCGTCAGCAAGAGATAAAACATTTAGAACAATGGTTGCCTAATCAAACCTTAAGATTGAGTTTTATTGAAGAATTAAAAACTTATTCTCCCCATCAGACTCATATTAGTCAACCGGATGATATCGCGTTCTTTAATCTAACATCAGGCAGTACAGGAATACCGAAATGTATCTCATTAACCCATAAAAATGTGATCTCTCGTGCGCGAGGAACAAACATCATTTGTGAACATCAAAACGACGATATTATTCTTAATTGGCTTCCTTTTGATCATATTGGAAGTATTTCAGACTGGAATATTCGCTGTGTCGAGTTAGGATGCCAAATGGTTTATGTTCAAACTGAATATATATTAGGTCGTCCTTTGAATTGGTTAGATTTAATTGCTCAATATCGAATCACCCACAGTTGGGCTCCTAATTTTGCTTATAATTTGATCAATGAAGCTTTAAAAAAAGAACCGGATCAAAATTGGAATTTAGATTGTGTCAAATTCTTTTTGGCAGCGGGTGAAGCTGTTTCTGGTCAAGCAGTTGGAGAATTTATTAACAAACTTCATCTTCAATATAATCTGAAAAAAACGGCGATGCGTCCTGCTTTTGGGATGGCAGAAATGGGGTCAGGAATTACCTATTATCAACCTACAGAACAACAGCCATTACTTTTTCATACGGTTGATAAATCCTCCTTAAATTCTTCCTTAAAACGAGTCCATCCTGAACATCCCAATGGTGCAACCTTTACGGATTTAGGATTACCCATTCCGGGGATATCCATTAGAATTGTTAATACTGATAATTCCCTGCTACCAGAAGAAACTATTGGTCATTTGCAAGTTAAAGGACATCCAGTTTCACCGGGGTATTATAAAAACCCAGAAGCGAATCAAGACGCTTTCTTAAAAGATGGCTGGTTTAAGACAGGAGATTTAGCATTTATTAGTAACGGTCATTTAGTCATTACTGGAAGAAGTAAAGAAACCATTATTATTAATGGAGTGAATTATTATAGCCATGAAATTGAAACTGTGGTTGAAACCATTGACGAAGTAGAAGCTTCTTATACTGCCGCTTGTGGGGTTCATGATCCTAGGAATAGTACCGATCAATTAGCTTTATTTTTTAGTGCAGAAACCTTTGATCAACAGCATCTAGCAGAACTACTGAAAAAAATTAGACGAAAAGTAATTAACAGTTTTGGGGTTAATCCTGAATATTTAATCCCCTTAAATAAAACTGAAATTCCTAAAACTTCCATTGGTAAAATTCAGCGATCGCAATTAACAAAACGGTTTGGAAATGGAGAATTTAATTCTATTTTAAAAGAAATAGATCTTTTGTTAGAAAATGCTCAAACCCTTCCTGATTGGTTTTACCAAAAAGTTTGGAAACCTCGATCTCCAGTTAACTTAAAACCCGAACTTTCCAAGTGTTGTACTTTAATTTTTCTGGATTCCTTGGGTTTAGGAGCATCTTTAGCAGAAAAAATCGAAGGGCAAAACTTACCCTGTATCACGGTTTTAGCAGCAGAAGAATTTTCTCAAATTAGTCAAAATTGCTATACCCTCAGACCAGGGACAGCCAACCATTATCAACAGTTAATGGCATCTTTATCCGAGCGAAAAATTATCCTTGGCAATATTATTCATCTGGGGACTTATCAAAACTATCAGGGAGAAATTTCAACAATTGAACAGTTAGAAAAAGCACAAGAGCGAGGAATTTATGATTTATTATTCCTAGTTCAAGCTTTAGCTAAAATTCATGATTTCAATTCAAGAATTCAATTGCTATTTGTTTCTAGCTATAGTCAATTTGTTATAGAAACTGATGAAATTGCTTATGAAAAATCTCCAGTTTTAGGACTGATCAAAACCCTAGCTCAAGAACTTTCTTGGTTAAATACTCGTCATGTTGATTTACCTCTGAATCAAACCGAAATTAATCTCAGTTATCTGCTGCAAGAACTATCGGTTTTATCCAAGGAAAGAGAAATTGCCTATCGCCATGGGAAACGTTTAATCGCAGGTTTGGAAAAAGTCAATTTACTTCAACACACCCAACAGGAATTACCCTTTAAATCAGGGGTAATTTATCTGATTACTGGAGGACTAGGAGGGATTGGCATACAAATCGCTCAGTATTTGCTCAAAAATTATCAAGCTCGTTTACTATTAATTGGAAAAACACCTTTACCAGAAAAACATCTCTGGAGTGAGTACCTCAAAACCGAAGATCAATTATCCTTAAAAATCAAAAATCTCCAGGCTTTAGAAAATCTTGGGGGACAAGTAATTTATCAAGCGGTAGATGTGGCTAATTTCACTGAAGTTAAACAGACGGTAGAACAGGTGAAAAAACAATGGCAAGGAGAAATTAATGGGGTGATTCATCTGGCTGGAATTTACAAAAATTGTTTACTTCTGGAGGAAACTCAAGACAGTTTAGCGACAATTCTTCGACCTAAAGTAATAGGAACTTGGGTTTTACATCAACTCCTCAAAGAATCTCAGGGAATTTTTATTAGTTTTTCTTCCTTGGCTAGTTTTTTTGGAGGAGCGGCTTTGGGTTCCTATGGGGCGGCTAATAGTTTCCTTGAGTCTTTGAATACCTATCAAAAATCTAAGAATTTGTTCCCCAGTTATTGTTATAGTTGGACAACTTGGCAAGAAACCGGGATTAGCCAGGGTTATCAGATGCAATATATAACCCGTTCTCAAGGGTATTATGATATGACCGTTCAGCAAGGTTTAGACTCATTTTTAGCGAGTTTATATCACAAACAAGGACAATTACTGATCGGTTTAGATGGGAGTAATAGCAAGATTAATCGTTTCACATCTAGGTCAGAAGGATGCCAAAAATTAACCGCTTATTACACCTGTAAACCTACAGTTGAATCGAGGAATATAGCTGATTATGTTAGCCTAAAAGATCGATTTGGAACGTCCTATCAATGTCCGATGGTTCTGCGACAATCCCTCCCTATTAAGGATAATGGAGACATTGATAAGCGGCAGTTACTCAAGGAACTCCAAGGCAAAGAAAATAACGAATTGATAGCACCCAGAACGGAAGCTGAACGTCAAGTTGCTAACATTTGGCAAAAGGTGTTAAATTTATCTCAAATTGGAATTCATGACAATTTTTTTGAACTAGGAGGACATTCCTTACTGGCGAGTCAAGTCATCTCTCGGCTGCGGGATGTTTTTTCTATTGACTTGTCTTTACAAAGTTTGCTAGAATATCCAACTGTTGCCAGTTTAACTGAAACCATCGAGGTGCTTAATGTAGCCAAAAATACTCAAAGTGTATCTAAAAGTAGTACAGTCATGATAACAGCCTCAGAAGATTATGAAGAAGGAGAATTATGAAAACAGGTTAACTAAAATTTAAGCTTTTCCGAGCCATTTTGGAAAAAAATGTAAGAAATTGTATCCATCAGTAAAATTTATCATCCAGAATGTGCTATAAATAGCCAAACAGTCTTTTTATGGAGTATGTAAGCGGTTGCTCCCAGGGCAACTGATTTTAACAATAACCACCGACTCCCCGCCATGGATAATTTTTGTTTGGTCTATATTGTTTAGTCTTTGAGGGTACTTAAATTGTAAGGATTCAGGTCATACAAAAAGCACGCTGAAAGCCTTAATTTTCGTGCTTATTGAGAATAAAACTGTTAGTTTAGCGAGTTCTGAGATTTTAGAAGCCGCTCTGTGACTGCATTTGAGACACCTGAATCCTTACCTTAAATTTATGAAAAACATTGATTATATCTCTAAGGGTAGCTCAAGTTAGAGCTACTGAACCCAGCCAAACATCACCCCCATTCCAAAAATACCAGAACATTAATTAAGGAAAAGGATACTATTGATGAAAGTTGCAGAATTTCTATCTTACTTAAATAGTTTAGACATCAAGCTTTGGCTTGAGGAAGAAAAGTTAAAATATCAAGCTCCCCAGGGAGCGATGACACCGGAAATCAAGCAAGAAATCGGGACAAGAAAACCAGAAATTCTTGCCTTTTTAAGAAGTGCAATAACCCCGTCTAAGACGGTTGAATCTGTTATATCTACCGTTGCCAGAACTGAGGATTTACCCCTATCTTTTGCTCAACAGAGAATGTGGTTTCTCTATCAGATGGATCAGCAAAATTCGGCTTATAATGAAGCTCTAACCATCCGTTTAACGGGACGCTTAAACATTGACATTTTAGAGCAAACGATTAATGCTATTATTCAACGCCATGAGAGCTTACGGACAACCTTTCCAATGGTTGCAGGAAAACCTATTCAAAAAATTGCTCCATCTCTAAAGATTAAATTATTAGTTGTTAATTTAAAAGATATACCCCAAGAGCAAATTGACAAACTGATTATTGAAGAACTACAAAAACCCTTTGATTTAACTCAAGCTCCCCTATTACGATGTACTCTTTTTGATTTGGGATATGAAAATTATATTTTAGTCAACGTTTTCCATCATATTATTATCGATGGTTGGTCAAAAGGCATTTTATTTAAAGAATTATCTGAATTTTATCAAGCATTTTTATCCAATTCAACCGTAGATTTACCCGAATTAGCCATACAATATGTAGATTTTGCGGTATGGCAAAGACAATGGTTGCAAGGTGAAATCTTAGAAAACCAATTAAATTATTGGAAAAAACAGTTAACGGATGCTCCTCTTTTATTAGAACTTCCCACCGATAAACCCCGTCCAGCTAACCCCAATTTTCGAGGTCATAGTATCTCGTTTCAAATTAACTCAGAACTCACCGAAAAACTAAAACTTCTGAGTCAAAAGTCAGGGGCGACTTTATTTATGACCTTACTGGCTGCTTTAAACACTTTACTGTTTCGTTATAGTGGTCAGGATGATATTTTAATCGGGACACCCACCGCCAACCGAAATCGACAAGAAATTGAACCTTTGATTGGTTTTTTCGTCAATACTTTAGTGTTGCGTAATTCCCTAGAAGGAAATCCAGCTTTTTCAGGATTATTACAGCAAGCTCGCAATGTTGTTTTAGAAGCTTATGCTAATCAAGATGTACCCTTTGAGCAGGTGGTTGATGGGTTAGAAATCGAACGAAGTTTAAGTTATAATCCCTTATTTCAGGTCATGTTTGTGCTGCAAAATGCCCCCCTCAATGCTTTAGAATTACCCCATTTAAAAGCTCAATATCTAGCCGTTGAAAACCAGAGAATTAAATTTGATCTCAGCTTAATTTTAGAGGAAATAGAAACGGAACAAGGGTCTTATTTAGAAGGTTTTTGGGAATACGATAGCCACCTATTTACCGACGAAAGAATTACTCGCATGGTGGGTCATTTCCAAACTTTGTTAAAAGGAATTGTATCCAATCCTCAGCAAACCGTCGGGGAATTACCGTTACTAACTGAATCGGAAAAACAGCAATTATTAGTAGAATGGAATCAAACTCAAAAAGACTATCTTCAAGATCTATGTATTCATCAACTATTTGAAGCGTGGGTAGAACAAACACCAGATGCCATAGCACTAATTTTTAAAGGTGAACAGCTAACCTACCGAGAACTAAACAGCAAGGCGAACCAATTAGCAAACTATTTACAAACCTTGGGGGTAAAACCAGAAACACTGGTGGGCATCTGTATCGAACCTTCCCTTGAAATGATAGTAGGGATTTTAGGTATCCTGAAAGCAGCTGGTGCTTATGTTCCCATAGACCCTACTTATCCATCTGAGCGGATCGCTTATATGCTCGATGATTCGCAACTAGCAGTTCTATTGACTCAGGAAAAACTGGTCGCCTCGTTACCACAGCATCAAGCACAAGTAATTTGCTTAGATTCCGATTGGAAAGAAATCTCTACCGAAAGTAAAAGTTCCCCTATCACTAGCCTAACACCAGAGAACTTAGCTTATGTCATTTACACCTCTGGCTCAACCGGAAAGCCGAAAGGAGTTCTCGTTGCTCATCGAGGATTGTGTAATCTATCCCAAGCACAAATCAAGCTATTTAACGTGCAGCCAGATAGTTGTGTCCTTCAGTTTGCATCCATTAGCTTTGATGCTTCTATTTGGGAAATTGTCATGGCTCTTTGTGCGGGGGCAAGGCTTTATCTGGGAACGCGGGAAGAACTACAACCGGGACAACCTTTACTGGAATTGTTACAAGAGCAGGAGATTACCCATTTGACTCTTGTGCCATCAGCACTCGCAGCTCTGTCCAGTGAGAACTTGCCAGCATTGCAGAATATCATTGTTGCGGGAGAACCCTGCCCTCCTTCTTTGGTTATTCAATGGGCTAATGGACGGCGTTTTTTTAATGCTTACGGGCCAACGGAATCCACTGTCTGTGCTACAGTTGCACAATGCTTTGAAGACATGAATATGCTGCCCATTGGTCGTCCGATCGCCAACACCAAAATCTATATTCTTGATCGCTATCTCCAACCCGTTCCTATTGGTGTTCCTGGGGAATTACATCTTGCCAGCGTTGGATTAGCTAAAGGATATCTCAACCGTCCAGAGTTAACCGATTCTAAATTTATTGCTAATCCTTTTAGTCAAAAACTCAGTGATCGCCTTTATAAAACCGGTGATTTAGTTCGTTATGGAAACGACGGACAAATTGAATTTATTGGACGTATTGATCATCAAGTTAAGATTAGAGGTTTTAGAATTGAATTAGGGGAAATTGAAACCATCCTCAATCAACATCCCCAAGTTAAAGAAGCGATTATTATTGCCAGAGAAGATCAACCTGGTGTTAAGCGTTTATGTGCTTATGTGATTGCCTCTCAAAACTTAACTGTTTCTCAATTGCGTTTATTTTTGCAAGAAAAGTTACCCCAATATATGGTTCCTGCTTTCTTCGTTTTGTTGGACGCTTTTCCTCTAACTCCTAATGGTAAGATTGATCGTCGCGCTCTCCCACAACCTGCACTAGAATTAGAGGATGAAGCTGCCATCAATTTCAGCCCAGGTACAGAAACAGAACGCATTCTCACTGAAATTTGGCAAAGGGTTTTAGGACTTAAAACTATTAGTATTAACGATAACTTTTTTGAATTGGGAGGAGATTCTATCTTAGCCATTCAAATCATTGCTCAAGCGAATCAAGCGGGATTAGAAATTACTCCTAAACAACTATTTGGCTATCAGACAATCGCTCAATTAGCCATCCTAGCGGAGACGACTGTTGCCACTGAAATTGACCAAGGATTAGTCACAGGTGAAGTTCCCTTAACTCCGATTCAACAGTGGTTTTTTGAACAACACTGGCCTGAACGTCATCACTTTAACCAATCTATCTTGTTAGAAGTTCCCAATAATCTACAACCAGATTTATTGAAACAAACTATTTCTAAATTACTCTATCACCATGATGCTTTGCGGTTACGCTTCATTCAAAAAAGGGAAAAATGGCAACAAAATCACAGCGACGATTGCAATAGTTTTGCCTTTGAATTGGTGGATTTATCTCATCTGTCTTGTGATGAACAAGTAACCACCCTAGCTGAAATTTCAGAAGTTCAACAACGGACACTCAACCTAGAGCAAGGTCCCTTAATGGCGGTGGTTTTCTTCAAATTGGGTGAGAATGGACGATTGCTAATTGTGATTCATCATTTAGCAGTAGATGGAATTTCTTGGCGGATTATTCTGGAAGATTTAGTCACGATTTACCACCAATTAGAAACCCAAAAGCCTCTGCAACTTCCCTCCAAAACCAGTTCCTTTAAAACTTGGGCTGAAGAGTTGCAAAACTATGCTCAAACCCCAGAATTTAACACGCAATTTAAGTGTTGGCTAAACCGTGATTTACCCTCGGTTTTTCCCCTTCCTTTGGACTATCAAGGTGAAGCTAAGTCCAACATTGTTGCCCATGCCAAAACTATCTCTTTCACCTTAACTGAAAAACAAACCCGCTTACTCTTACAGGAGGTTCCCCAAGCTTATAACACCCAAATTAATGATATTCTATTGACCGCTTTAGTCCAAGCTTTTGGCCGTTGGACAGGAAGTTATAAGCTTTTGCTTGACATGGAAGGTCATGGAAGAGAGAATGTAATCGAGTCCGTGAATTTATCTCGAACTGTGGGTTGGTTTACCAGTGTTTATCCCGTCTTTTTGACCTTAGAAAATCTTGACCATCTGGGGGAATGTCTCAAGTCCATTAAAGAGCAATTGCGACAAATTCCGAATCGGGGATTTGATTATGGAATTGGATATTATCTCAACTCGGATTTAACGGTTCAATCCCAGCTAAAAAATTATCCAAAAGCTCAAGTTAGCTTTAATTATTTAGGTCAATTTACCAGCCATCAAATCGGCGAGATAGGCTGGAAATTATCTCAAAAGTCCAGTGGTTCCATTCATAGTCCTTTGGGACAACGTTCCCATTTAATTGCGATTCATGGAATTGTGGTTGATGGGCAACTTGATGTAGAATGGCAGTATAGCGAAAATTTTCATCAAAAAACAACGATAGAAAATTTAGCAGCTGCTTATCGAGATTCTTTAGAAAGCCTGATTAACCATTGTTTATCAGCAGAAGGAGGCTATACTCCATCGGATTTTCCCGATGCAGATCTTAATCAGGCAGAACTAGATGAACTGCTTTCAGAACTCGATTTTTAACCTCAACTTAATGTTTAACCCTCATACTTGATAACAACTATGTCACAGCCTAATTTTCCCAGTGAAATTGAAAATCGTAAAAGCGAACATCTACGAGTTTGTATCGAAGAAGATGTGGAATTTCAACAACTTACAAGCGGTTTAGAAAAATATCGTTTTACCCATTGTTGTCTTCCTGAACTTGACCGTAGCGATATTGAACTAGGGACAACCTTTTTGGGGAAATCTCTAAAAGCTCCAATTCTCATCTCTTCCATGACCGGAGGAACGGAATTAGCCCATTTAGTCAATACTCGATTGGCAAAGGTCGCTCAACGTTATGGTTTAGCGATGGGAGTCGGTTCTCAACGCATTGCCCTCGAACAACCGGAATTAGCACCCACCTTTGCAGTCCGTTCCCTGGCGCCAGATATTCTCCTGTTAGCGAATTTAGGGGCTGTACAGTTAAATTACGGCTGCGGTTTAGAGGAATGTTTAAAACTGGTGAAATTATTAGAAGCGGATGCCCTCATTCTGCACCTTAATCCTTTGCAAGAATGGGTACAATCGGGAGGCGATTCTAATTTTAAAGGTTTACTCGCTAAAATCGAGCAAATTTGCGCTCAATTACCCGTTCCCGTCATCGCCAAAGAAGTCGGAAATGGCATCTCTGCGGTGATGGCCAAACAATTAATTGAAGCAGGAGTCGCCGCGATTGATGTGGCGGGAGCCGGAGGCACGTCTTGGGCCAAAGTCGAAAGCCAAAGAGCCAAAGACAACAGACAACGGCATCTCGGACAAGTTTTTGCCGATTGGGGTTTGCCTACGGCTGAATGTATTACCGCCATTCGGTCTATGAATTCAACCATTCCTTTAATTGCTTCTGGTGGCTTAAAAAATGGCTTAGATCTTGCCAAATCTATCGCTCTAGGAGCCGATTTAGCAGGGTTGGCTCGTCCGTTTCTCGTAGCAGCGATTGAATCAGAAGCCGCCGTTGATGAGTTAGTAAAATTTTTAATTGCTGAACTTGAAATTGTTTTATTTTGTACCGGAAATCCTAATTTATCTACCCTTAAACATTCAGGAGCCTTAAAACCATGTTAAAGTTTTCAATGGAATTGTGTTATCCCCAGCTTGATGTCAAAACTGTAAGCGTTGGCACTTTGGGTCCCAAAGAGACCAGCAGCGAACAAACCTTAAATTATCTCATTTCTCAATGGAAATTACAACAGATTTCGGTTAATAGTCATTTATTTGATAGCTTTACAGATTTAAAAGAATCTTTACTCGACAATCAGATAGATTTGGCGTTAGTACCCCATGCCTATGAAAAAATTAATGATTTCTATATGGAACCGAGTTTTAAACTAGGTTTTATCTTCACCTATCCCACACCCGTTTACGGATTAGCCAAGCGAAAAAATGAAGAAATCATTTTAGAAAATTGTATCCTGGTCACTCATCCCGCTCCTCTTCCTTTACTTCCCTATTTATTACCGTGTGACCTGAATCAAAACAAGATTAAAATCAAATTTGTGAATTCTACCAGTGTTGCCGCTATTCACGTTAAACAAGGGTTGGCAGATTTAGCCATTACCAATGAAAATGCCCTCCGAGAACATGATTTAGAATTTATTTCACAATATGGTAAAATTGAGATGAGTTGGTCTTTATTTCACAAAAAGGAAAACACCATGATTCAAAATATTTATTTACCTGTGCATACCTAAAAAAGCTCCCTATCCGCTCAAAATATTTGCCTTCATCACATAAAAATAATTGAGATTTAACCTCTCAATTTCATTTTGAACCTGTCCCCTAAAATCATGTCTGAATTTTTCCCAATTCCCAAGCCTATTAAACTCAATCCTCATGTAGAATTAGAGGTTTTTCAATGCCAAGATACCATTTTTCAGTTATTCGTTATAGCTCCTAATGCTAAACTTGAATCCCACCAACATCCTGAAAGTCAAATTGGCATGGTATTCTCAGGAGAACTGGAACTGTATATTAAAGATGTGATTAAACCCTTAAGACCTTTGCAAGATGTTTATATAGCTGATGGCAATATTCCTCATGGTGCTTTTAATCCTTTATCAGAACCGATGATTGGATTTGATCTTAAACGGATTACCTCTTCTTTACCTTCCCAAGACGTTGTATTAACAATATCAAACAACCAAGATCAAATCACTCATTTACCTTGTCAATCGTTTAAGGGTTCTTGGTTTGAAATCGTGATGATGAAAATACCTTCTGGTTATTCCATTCCCCTAAATCAAGGTGAGCAAGAAGAAATCGGATTTATTTTGAATGGAAAATTAGAAATCTCCATAGAAAATGAAGAACAGTGTTTAGAATATGGTCAAATTTATTATGCTCCTTCAAGGGTTTTGAAAAAAGGTTATAATTCATCGAATCAAGATATTAATTTGATTAAAATTTTAATTTAGTTCGGTTTAAAATTTTAAGTTTAACCTAAAAATGCTAGGACAAAGTTTATGGATTTAGGATTAAAAGATAAAGTGGCTTTGATTACGGGAAGTAGTGCGGGAATTGGGTTTACCATTGCTGAAAAATTAGCAGAAGAAGGCTGTCACTTAATTATTTGTGGTCGCAATCTCCAACGCTTAGAACAAGCTTATCAATCTCTGGCTCAAGCTTATCCTGCCCAAGAAATTCTGAGTTTAGTGGCTGATGTTCATCAAGCTCAAGATTCTGAAAAATTAGTACAAAAATCTTTAAATCAATATGGCAAAATTGACATTTTAGTTAATAATTCTGAAGGAGCTACCTTTGCTGAGAATCTAATTGAAAACCTTTCCGATGAAGATTGGTTAAACGTTTTTCAAGGAAAATTAATCGGTTATATTCGCTTGACCAATTTAGTATTACCGATTATGAAAAAACAACATTGGGGAAGAATCATTAATATCATTGGCACATCGGGAAAAGAACCATCTCCTCGTTTAGTTAAATCCGGTGTTGTCAATGCAGCTTTAATGAATTTTACCAAATCAGTAGCTAGACAAACCGCCCCCGATAATGTTTTAATTAATAGTGTTAACCCCGGCGTTATTGATACCCCTAGACACCGAGAATATTTAGAAATGTATGCCGAAAAGGAAGGAACAACCCCAGAGTCAATTCGAGAAGGGATTCTTAAGACAATTCCTATCAATCGGATTGGTACGGCTGAAGAATTTGCTAATCTCGTTATATTTTTAGCCTCAGAATGCGCGAGTTATATAACGGGAATTACTATTCCGGTAGATGGAGGATCATCAGCTTCAGCCTTTTAATTTTATCTATCCAGAAAACATCAACAGCAAAAACTGTTATGAATAGCGAATCTCAACCTCAAATAGAAGAAATTAACAAGTTTAAACACAAATGGTCTAGGCTAGATTAAAGGTAATTAGTCCTCAATTCTTTGGATTTCTTGAAAAAATCTTGAGTCCAGAAACTCACTCTTGTTTTTATTGAACTTATTTATTAGGAAAAAAACAATGGTAACGCCTCAACAATCTAAGGTTAGTAAAAAAGATATTGAATCCATTTATCCCCTTTCTCCCATGCAGCAGGGGATGCTATTTCATTCTTTATATAATCCAGAATCAAAGACGTATTTATCACAAATTCAAATCGCCTTGCAAGGCAATTTAGATATTAATGCGTTCCAACAAGCTTGGCAAAAAGTAGTAGATAGACATAGTATTTTACGGACTTGTTTTGCTTGGAAAAAAACCAAACAGCCTCTACAAGTGGTTAGAAAAAATGTCAGCTTGCCTTGGTTTAATTATGATTGGCGATCGCATTCTCCCGCCGAACAAGAAACTAAATTTCAGGAATTGTTAACCTCTGATAAAGAGCAATATTTTGAATTAGATAAAGTCCCCTTACTTCGATGTCATTTAATTCAAGTCGAAGATCAAAAATATGAATTTATCCATACTGGACATCATATTTTATTAGATGGTTGGGCAACAGCAATTCTGTTGGAAGAAGTTTTCGAGTTTTACGCTGGACTTATCAACCATCGACCCGTCAATTTACCCATACCTCGCCCTTATCAAGATTATATCAATTGGGTACAACAGCAAGATCAAACCCAAGCCGAACTCTTTTGGCGACAAAATCTTCAAGGTTTTACCTCTCCAACTCCATTAGTCGTTGATAAACCGTTAAATTCTCTTGTTACTCAAAGTAAAAATTATCTTCATCAAAAATCAAAACTTTCTCCAGAAATTACCAGTCGTCTGAAATTACTCGCCCAAGAATATCGCCTTACTCTTTCTACCTTCATTCAAGGAGCTTGGGCTTTATTATTACATCATTATAGTAGTGAATCTGATATTGTATTTGGGGCAACCGTTTCGGGACGACCGCCCAATTTTACAGGGATTGAATCGATGGTGGGGATGTTTTTAAATACCTTACCCGTTCGCATCCAAATTGAGCCTCAACTTGAATTATTAACTTGGTTTCAACAATTACAACAAGAGCATTTAGAACGAGAGCAATATAGTTATAGTTCTCTAATTGATATTCAAAAATGGAGTGAAATTCCCTCCCCTCATTCAGTTTTTGAAAGTTTTGTTGTCTTTGAAAATTTACCCTTTAGCGAAAATGATAGTAAGAGTTTAGGCGGTTTACAAGTCGGGGAAATGCAAGATTATGGCAATGCTGATTATCCCTTAACGGTTATTGTCACCCCTGGGGAAGCCTTAAGTATTAAAATTATTTATCCTCAAGAACGATTTGAAAATGACACCATTGAACGGATGTTAGGTCATTTTCAAACCTTATTAGCAGGAATCGCCATTAATCCCCATCGCCAGATTCAAGACTTACCTCTGTTAACGGAAGCTGAACGTCAATTATTATTAATTGAATGGAATCAAACTGCACCCGAAAATCCCCTAAAACAGTGCGTTCATGAATTATTTGAGCAACAAACTCTCAAAACTCCTTCAGCCATTGCCATTGTTTTTCAAGAGCAACAATTAACCTACCAAGAACTGAATGAATCTGCTAATCAACTGGCTCATTATTTACAAAAAATTGAGGTGAGTTCTCAATCTTTAGTGGGGATTTGTTTAGAACGGTCTGTTAATATGGTGATTGCCGTTTTAGCAGTGTTAAAAGTAGGCGGCGTTTGTGTTCCCCTAGACCCAACCTATCCTCAAGAAAGACTTTCTTACATCCTGCAAGACACCCAACTTCAAACCTTATTAACCCAAAAAAATTGTCAATACTTTTTAAATAGTGAAACCATTTCTCAACGGATTTTATTGGATGAACAAGGGTCAGAAATTGCCTTAGAACCCAAGACCAATCTTGACAACCCCGTGAGTTTAAAGGATTTGGCTTATATTATTTATAGTTCAGGCTCTACGGGTGTACCCAAAGGTATTATGATCCTGCATCAATCCTTAACTAATATTATTGAGGATCATCGGGTAAAAATGTCACCAGAGAGGAATTTTTTACAATTTGCTCCCTTTAATTTCGATGTCAGCTATCACGAAATCTTTGCCTCCTTGTGTTTAGGAGGAAGCTTATTTATTGTTCCAGAAGATTCTCGTTTAGATCTTGCTAAATTAAGTCAATTGTTGGCAAATAACCCCATCCATAAAGCGATTTTGCCCGTTACTTTGTTACAACAATTAATGGAAACCTATAGTGAGGAAACCTACTTATTTGCTAACTTGCGTGAAATTATTTCAGCTGGAGAGCAATTACAAATTACTTCAACGATGATTTCTGTATTCAAAAAACTCGAAAATTGTACCCTTTACAATTTTTATGGACCCACAGAAGCGGATCTCGTTACCAGTTATACCTTTGACCCTAATCCTGAGCTTTGGCCGAAGTATATTCCCATTGGTAAACCCGCTATTAATGTGCAAGTTTATATTTTAAATTCCTATCTTCAACCCGTACCCATCGGAGTCACTGGGGAGTTATATGTTGCGGGTGGCGGTTTAGCGCGGGGTTATTTCAATAATCCCCAATTAACCCAAGAAAAATTCATTCCTAATCCCTTTAGCAATAATTCATTGCTGTATAAAACTGGGGATTTAGCGCGTTATTTACCCAATGGAGATATCGAGTATCTAGGAAGAATTGATGATGGGGTGAAAGTTAGAGGTTACAGAATTGAATTAGGGGAAGTGGAAACTATTTTAAATCAACATCCTCAAATTGCTCAAGCTGTTGCTACAGTTCAGGGAGAAACTGCCAGAGAAAAATATTTAGCCGGTTATTTTATTCCCCGTCTAGGTGAAACCATAAACCCAGTTGAATTACGTCATTTCCTCGAAAACTGGCTACCCGATTATATGATTCCCTCTGCTTTTATGGCGATGGAATCTTTTCAACTCAGTCCTAATGGTAAGGTTGATCGAAAAGTATTACCAATACCCGATAAAAACTCCTTATCATTAACTCAAAATTATGTCGCTCCTCGAACTGCAATTGAAGAAGTTTTAGCGGAAATTTGGGCAGAAATTTTAGAAGTCGAACGAGTTGGGATTGAAGACGATTTCTTTGTGTTAGGCGGACATTCTTTAAAAGCGATTCAACTGATTAGTAAAATCCGTCAAACCTTAGAAATAGAAATTTCTGTGCGTCAACTTTTTAATCACTCAACCATCAGCCAATTAATTCAAGTCATGATTGAATTAGTCGGGAATGAAGAGTTGCTGAATGAAATTGCTGTAACCGTTCAAGAAATCTCCCAACTTTCACCAGAAGAAGTTCAAGCTTTATTATCTCAAAACTAAAAAAAATAAGTCAACCACTCCTGAATTATTAATTACAAATGAAAAACAACTCTCAAGATCAACAAAAATTACTCAAGCTCCTGCTTCAAAAAAAAGGTATTAGTTTTAAAAAAGTAAATACTATACCTAAACGCCAATCATCCAACTCTGAATTAATTCCTATCTCTTTAACTCAGTTAGAACTTTGGTTTTTTGCTCAATTTTATCCAGAAAATTGTATTTATAACTTGCCTTGTATTTATCGCATTGAAGGCTTGCTTAATGTTCCTGCACTAGAGCAAAGCTTAAGGGAAATTGTCAAACGTCATGAAAGTTTACGGACAACTTTTACCTGTATAGACGGGCAAGTGTTTCAAACAATTACGCCTGATCCAGTTTTTGATTTTTCAATTCTTGACCGACAAAGACTGAGTGAATCAGAGCAAGAAAAAGAAACTAAAAGATTATTCTCGGCAGAAATTGACCGACCTTTTAATTTAGAAAAAGATTCATTATTTCGCAGTAAAATTATAAAATTTGCTGAAAATAACTATCTGTTAATAATGACAATACATCATATTATTGCTGATGGTTGGTCTTTGAATATTTTGAGTAAAGAGTTAGGCATTCTTTATGAAGCTTTTTGTCTGAATAAACCTTCACCTTTGCCTGAATTACCGATTCAATATGGTGACTTTTCTCTGTGGCAATGGCAATCAATAAAAGATAATTCATGGCAATCTCATCTAGATTTTTGGAAGAAACATATAGGGATTAACCCACCCATTTTAAAACTTCCTACTGATTACCCGCGCACAACGGCTCAACCTGTTGAAGCGGCTATTCATCATTTCCTCATTTCTCAAAACTTAACAGACGCATTAAAGTCATTAAGTCATCAAGAAAAAGCGACTTTGTATATGACTTTATTAGCCGCCTTAAAAATATTACTCTTTTACTATACACAACAGACAGAAATTATTATTGGTGGAGTTGCGGCTAATCGTAACCAACCCGAAACACAAGATTTAATTGGACTTATGGTTCAGTTTCTCCCCTTATATACCCATGTAGAAGGTCAAGCCAATTTTCGAGACTTGCTGCAGCAAGTAAAAGAGATGAGTTTAGAGTTTGATGCTTATCAAGAAATTCCTTTTATCACGTTGGTGGAAAAATTAAAACCCATTAGGGATCCTCAATATGCTTTGTTTCATCAAGTCATTTTCCTTTTCCAGAATGCTCCTAAACAAGATTTAAAATTCATCAATCTGACAGTCACAGACGAGTTATTAAAAATGGATATAGAACCCCATAGTGCCGAAAATGATTTAACTATATCCCTTGAAGAAACTGAGCAAGGTATGAAAGGTGCTTTCGTGTATAAAGCTGATTTATTTACGGCTGAAACTATTACTCAAATGGAACAATATTTTCAGCAGTTGTTGAAGAATATTGTCACTGATCCTAATAAAACCATTTCTGATCTATGTCCTTTGTCTGAATCCGTCTCCTTCTCCAGCAATACTTCTCCCTTGTCTTTATCAATCAATGAAATTAAATCTAATGACTTACCCCATAATCTAACTAGAGAAACCGTGGTCAATATCTGGCAAGAAGTTTTAGAATTAGAAGAAATTAGTGTTAATGATAACTTTTTTGACCTTGGGGGGGATTCTCAAAAAGTTATTCAGGTAATTGATAAAATCAGTAAGATTCTTAAAATTAATTGTACTTTGCGTGATTTTTTTGAAAATCCCACTATAGCCCGTCTAATCACAACCTTTAAAAATAAATAAAATTTAAGCTTATTTCCCTAGCTTTAAAAATGGTATAATTACAAAAAAAATACAGAAAAAAAAATGACAAATCATCTCTTTGATTTAACAGGTAAAATTGCAATTATCACGGGTGCTGCCCGAGGCATTGGTCGGGTATTAGCGCAAGGATTAGCACAAGCTGGAGCTAAGGTGGTAATTGGTGATATTAATCAAGTTGGTGCTGAACAAACGGTTCAACTGATTCAAGAAGCAGGAGGTGAGTCCATCGCAATTCACACCGATGTTCGTCAACGTCAAGCTTGTCAGAATTTAATTGAACAGGCCGTTGCTCATTATGGTCAACTCGATATTATGGTTTGTAATGCAGGGGTTGAAATTCTTAAATCCACTGATGAATTAGAGGAATTGGAATGGGATCAGGTCATTAATGTTCACTTAAAAGGTTATTTTAATTGTGCTCAACTCGCAACCAAACAAATGATCAAACAAGGAACAAAGGGATCAATTATCATGAATTCTTCTATCTGTGCTTTCGTTGCTGTTCCCAAATCTTCAGGAGCATATAGCGCCGCAAAAGGTGGTGTCAATCAATTAGTAAAATCCCTAGCGGTCGAATTAGCTAGTCACAAAATTCGAGTCAATGCTTTTGCACCGGGGTATATGAATAATATGATGGAAGGAACAGAAGGTTTACGTTCAACTGGGGATGAAATGGACGAATTATATACTAGAATCCCCATGAAACGAACCGGAGATTTACAAGAGTTAATTGGTCCCCTCGTATTTTTAGCATCCGAAGCTTCCTCTTATGTAACCGGAGCAATTTTAATGGTAGATGGAGGTTATACCGCTATTTAGCATCAATAATTAAACAATTTTTAGGTTGATTTGTATCCATCAAACCAACCTAAAATCACTAGATTAAAACCTATTTAACCCAGGGTAAAAATGAATCATAACTCTCAAGACAAACAAAAATTACTCAAGCTGTTACTACAAAAAAAAGGAATCGGGGTAAAAGCAAATACGATATTCACCGATAAATTATTAAACCAAAAATTCAGTTAAATTTGCCTTTATTGGATTTACTACAAGTACTTTCTCATTTATATGAAGCTTTTTTACAAAAACAATCTAATCCTTTACCAAATTTTTCTATTCAATACGGTGATTTTCCCGTTTGGCAAAGACAACAGTTATTTTGACTATTTTACTCAAAGTGGGTTTTTAACACAATAAATGTCGATTTAATCACACCTAATAAGCTGAATTAAATCAGCTTATCTCATCCCCTCATTAATTTTACGAAGACAGTATTATGTTTAACTTGAAACATCAATTATATTTATTAATTTCAAAATTCTTAGAAGAACAACAGAGAATAGAAAAACAGCAAAAACTGGCAGAAAGTGCAACTTTTGATAGTTCCGTCAAACTTTACGGTAATTGTCAAAATTGGCAGAATGATAAAAGTTTAATTCAAATTGGAGAAAATACAGTAATTATCGAAGAATTAGCTATATTTCCTTATGGTGGAAAAATAGAAATCGGTAAAAATTGTTATATTGGTGAAAAAACTCGAATTAGATCAGCTAATTCTATCAAAATTGGCAACGAAGTTATAATTTCCGATGATGTCAATATTTATGATACCGATGCTCATTCATTAAATTATGTTTTAAGACAGAAAGAATTTATGGAAGTCGTCATTTTCAATAATCTGATTAAGGATGCTAAGGATATTGATGCAAAATCTGCACCAGTGGTGATAGAAGATCATGTTTGGATTGGATTTAATGTGGCAATTCTTAAAGGAGTTACGATTGGGAAAGGAGCAATTATTGGAGCAGGTTCAGTGGTGACAAAAGATGTAGAACCTTTTACTGTTGTTGCTGGTAATCCTGCCAAAATTATCAAACGATTATGAATCTGATTCAATTCTGGTTAATATTCATTCCTGATCTGTAGAAAATCGAGAAAATAGTAATAATATAATTTCTGATAATAATGCAGATTTTTATGGTATGCTGAATTAATGTCTAACTCAAGAGATAGACATTCAAAGTTCTAATGTCCCTTATTTTAGCTCAAGGAGAATCCTATGAATGTTGCACAAAAAACCTCAGATACTATAAATCTCAAAGAAGATGTCCAAACTTTCAATCAATCTCTTCAAGAATTTTTAAGATTTATTCAAGCTTATTGGTATCCGAAAGAACACCAGGATAGAGCTTTTTCGCAGATTATTCGTTCCTGGGGAATGCTCGTTTTATTGTTTTTATTATTAGTGGGAGTAGTAGGACTTAATGCGTTTAATAGTTTTGTTTTTAGATACTTAATTACCTTCACAGAAGCTAAGGATGCAGAAAAATTAACTTATTTTGTTATAGTTTATGGGATTACCCTAGGCAGTATGACTTTTTTCGGAGGATTGTCTAGGTTTCTTAAAAAACTAATTGCGCTGGATTGGTATCAATGGATCAATAGTAGTATCTTGCAAAAATATTTTAAAAATCGTGCTTATTATCAAATCAATTTTAAAGGAGATATTGAAAATCCAGATCAACGTTTATCCCAAGAAATTCAACCCATCACCACAACAACGATGGACTTTTTAACAACCTGCGTCGAAAAACTCATGGAGATGCTGGTTTTTATTGTCATCCTTTGGTCAATTTCTAAAACCATTTCTATAGTGCTTCTGGTTTATACGATTATTGGAAATATTCTTGCTACCTATATTACTCAACAATTAAATAAAGTCAGTAAACAAGAATTAGAAACCGAAGGAAACTATAAATACGCCGTTACTCATGTTCGGACTCACGCTGAATCAATTGCATTTTTTAGAGGAGAAGAAAAAGAGTTAAATATTATTCAAAGGAAGTTCAATCAGTTGATTAAAATTATCATTGAAAAAATTAATTGGGAAAGAAACCAAGAATTTTTTAACCGCGCCTATGAATCCATAGTTCAAATCTTCCCCTTCTTAATTGTTTCCCCATTATATATTAGTGGTGAAATTGAGTTTGGACAAGTTAATCAAGCCAGCTATTGTTGCTATTTCTTTTCCACAGCTTTATCCGTGTTAGTCGATGAATTTGGACGCTCCGGTGCATTTATTAATTATATTGAACGTTTAGAAAATTTTTCCCAAGCTTTAGAGGATGTAAGCAAACAAAACAACCCAGTTAATACCATTAAAGTTATTGAAAATAACAATCTAACTTTTGAGGATGTCACCTTACAAACTCCCGATGCTGCTAAAGTTATTGTCGAACATTTATCACTGTCCGTTGAACCGGGGGAAGGTTTATTAATTGTTGGGCCAAGTGGTCGAGGAAAAAGTTCTCTTTTACGCGCTATTTCTGGGTTATGGAATACAGGTACAGGTCATTTGATGCGACCTCCCCTCGACGATTTATTATTTTTACCCCAACGTCCTTACATCATTTTAGGAAACTTGCGCGAACAGCTGATTTATCCCCAAACGACAACGGAGATGAGTGAATTCCAATTAAAAGAAATCTTACAAGAAGTTAACCTGCAAGATGTTCTTAATCGCATCAAAAATTTTGATGAGGAAGTGGATTGGGAAAATATTTTATCTTTAGGAGAACAACAACGTTTAGCTTTTGCGCGACTATTCGTTAATCAGCCAGATTTTGTGATTTTAGATGAAGCCACCAGTGCTTTAGATTTAAAAAATGAAGATCATTTATATAAACAGTTACAACAAACTGGCAAGACCTTTATTAGTGTCGGACATCGAGAAAGTTTGTTTAACTATCATCAAAGGGTTTTGGAACTTTCCGAGGATTCTACTTGGCGTTTAATGAGCATGGCAGACTATCATCCATCAACAGCTATTGCGACTCATTCTAACAATGACCAACCCGTTGATGAAACGATAGAAATCGCCTCTGAAATGAATAATCAAGACAATTTCACCCATCAAGAAATGCAAAAACTGACCAACTATAGCTTAAGTACCATCAAAAATAAAGCCAGTCGAGGTCAAACGATTATTGCCAATGATGGCATGAGCTATCGTTATGACAAAACCCTTGATATTGCCAAATGGGTGAGAGTATAGCTTCTCAGGGAGCTTCGATTGAACTTAAAAAGGTATCTTGCCGCAGTTCGGGAACCTTTAAAGAAGATTCTCGACCGATTACGAAGTAGGTAGGCGTTAAAAGTTGTCAGATCCCCCCGCCTAGCGGCACCCCCCTTATCAAGGGGGGCAGGGGGGATCGAATCTAAAATCCATTTTTAATTTAATTATAACCAGCTACTTAGCTAATTCAAGTCTGAATTGGTAGATTAAAATCCGCCTGGACTTAAATAACTAGGATTTTCCTGTAGGGAAGTATCGAAGGGATTGGGTAAATCTTGGGTGCGAATTAAAGGTCCAGACTGTTGCTGTTGCATAACATCATAGTATAAAGTTTCGGTTAATTTGGCATCCCGAGTAATCAGATTATCGAAATAGGAACCTTGGGGAAAAGTACGCCAGCCAAAAAGAGAGTTGAACTGTCCTAAAATGTTGGTATAGTCGTAGAAACGACCCGTATTGTTATTAACAGCGCGGTTAAACAAACCGGGGATATTATTAAATCCCACCGTCGTATCGGGAGAGGGAACAAGTTGCAATTGTTGGATTTTTACCGGTGGGGGATTGGTGGCGGGCGGAGTTTCGGCGATCGCATTAGACGAACTCAACCAGACTAAACCGGTTAAACAAAACAGGGAAGGAAGTAAAAACTTAGCGCGCATGGGTAAAAATCTCCTCACAGGGATAGGGTTAATTAAAAAATTGCTTCAATGGGATGAGAAATAAATCAATACTAGCGATCGAGTCAATATATAATGACTTTTGGCTTAATTGTAACTGAAATTTTGGAGTCAATCAGACTCCCAATCCTGAAAATATGGCTAATTCCTCGGTAGCGACTCTCGATACTGCTTCCCTGCGTCAATTTCTCCTTGATGCTCTTGTCCGTCTTGCCTATCGAGAGGGGGATTTCACCCTGTCCTCAGGACAAAAAAGCAGCTACTATATCAACGGTAAACAAGTTACCCTGACTGGGGAGGGAGCTTTAGCCGTGGGGCGTTTATTGCTGTCCCTACTGCCTCCATATACCCAAGCGGTGGCAGGATTAACCCTAGGAGCAGATCCGATTGTCAGTGCCGTTAGTGTGGTATCTGCCTACGAAAATCGCCCGATTCCAGCTTTAATTGTCCGTAAAGAGGCAAAAGGTCACGGAACCATGGCTTATATTGAGGGGCCAACTTTAAACCCTGGTGCTGTGGTGGTTGTCCTCGAAGACGTGGTGACAACGGGGAAAAGTGCCATGGTAGCGGTAGAAAGATTACGCAATGCGGGTTATCAAGTAGATTTAATCATTGCTTTGGTGGATAGAGACCAAGGAGGGGCGGAATTTTACCAATCTCAGGGAATACAGTTTCAAGCTTTGTTTTCGATTCGAGACCTACAGGCGGCTTATCAGAAAAAATAGCGGCGATTGGCGAGAAACGCTCGATAACTGGATTTTAACAGTAGGATTGGCTCTGGGGATAAACCACAAAGGCACAAAGAACACAAAGAGGAAGACAGATTCAAGCGGGCTGCTTTCATTGCCTAAACGATAAGTTAAGTAGGTAGGCGTTAAAAATTATCAGAAACCCCCCTTATCAAGGGGGGACTAAAGGGGGATCGGCACCCCCCTTATCAAGGGGGGCAGGGGGGATCGAACCTAAAATCGATTTTAAATTTAATTATAACCAGCCACTTAACGAGATTTTTTTCCTGTGAATAATTGGTAACTAACTGAGGTTGTCGGCGCTAAGAAACAGCGGGGAACATTGATAGATTCAGACCCTAACTATTGACTAATACCTATTCTTGGACGGAGAATCAAGATTGCTTGACTCTCTTGGCTGCTAATGAGTTGAAGCCTTTGTCACTTTACTGATAACCCTCAGACCGACTAACTGTATACTGGGCTATAAGATTTGCTTAAAAATCTTCAGACCATGCCGAACTATTGACAGTACAGCGATCGCCAAATATGAATCAAGGCATAGATTTACAAGAAAGTTTCATTAAATCCCTAACAGACCTGGGATTAAGTGGAGGACTGGCTAAAGCGATTTGGATGCCTTTACCCATGTTCCTGATGATTATAGCCGCCACAGTGGGGGTTTTAGTGTGCGTCTGGTTAGAAAGGAAAATTTCCGCCGCCGTCCAACAGCGTATCGGGCCCGAATACGCAGGCCCCTTAGGCGTTTTACAACCAGTCGCCGACGGTCTGAAATTAGTCTTTAAAGAGGATGTCGTCCCCGCTAAGGCCGACCCTTGGTTATTCCTCTTTGGGCCAATTTTGGTGGTGATGCCAGTGTTTGTCTCCTATCTCATCGTCCCCTTCGGCCAAAATCTGCTGATTACTGACCTAAACGTAGGTATCTTTTTATGGATTTCCTTGTCCAGTATTGCCCCCATTGGCTTATTAATGGCGGGTTATGCCTCAAATAATAAGTATTCCTTACTGGGAGGCCTGCGGGCGGCGGCGCAATCGATTAGTTATGAAATTCCCTTGGCTTTATCGGTATTAGCGATCGCGATGATGTCTAATAGTCTCAGTACCATTGATATTGTCGAACAACAATCCGGTTATGGCATTTTAGGCTGGAATATCTGGCGCCAACCGGTGGGGTTTCTGATTTTCTGGATTGCCGCTTTAGCCGAGTGTGAACGTCTGCCTTTCGATTTACCGGAAGCGGAGGAGGAATTAGTCGCTGGTTATCAAACCGAATACGCAGGGATGAAATTCGCTCTCTTTTATGTGGGTTCCTACGTTAACCTCGTGCTGTCGGCCTTAGTTTTCGCGGTCCTCTATCTTGGTGGTTGGGAATTTCCTATCCCCGTCAATGCTTTGGCCGGCTGGTTGGGAGTTAGTGAAACCAATCCCTGGCTACAAATTATCACCGCTTCCCTAGGGATTACGATGACAGTATTAAAGGCCTATTTCCTCATCTTCATCGCTATTCTCTTGCGTTGGACTGTACCCCGGGTTCGCATTGACCAATTACTCGATTTAGGCTGGAAATTCCTCCTACCGGTATCTTTAGTTAACCTACTACTTACTGCCGCCCTAAAACTAGCTTTTCCCTTTGCTTTTGGCGGTTAATTTCCTTTTTTGCCCTTTTAACCCACTACCCCTCTGACCATCATGTTTAACATCCTCAAACAAGTCAGCGATTACGCCAAAGGTAGCATTCAAGCGGCGAAATACATCGGCGAAGGTTTATCCGTTACCTTTGATCATATGCGTCGTCGTCCAATTACCGTCCAGTATCCCTACGAAAAGTTAATTCCCTCGGAACGTTATCGGGGTAGAATTCACTTTGAGTTCGATAAATGTATCGCTTGTGAAGTCTGTGTGCGAGTTTGTCCGATTAATTTACCAGTAGTGGATTGGACTTTTAACAAGGAAATTAAAAAGAAAGAACTCAAACACTACAGTATCGATTTTGGGGTCTGTATTTTCTGCGGTAATTGTGTGGAATACTGTCCGACTAATTGCCTATCGATGACCGAAGAATACGAACTAGCGACCTATGATCGTCATGAATTAAACTATGATAACGTCGCCCTAGGCCGTTTACCCTACAAAGTCACTCAAGACCCGATGGTGACACCTCTGAGGGAATTAGGTTATTTGCCTAAAGGTGTCATCGAACCCCACGATTTACCCGCCGGTAGTCAACGCGCCGGTAAACGTCCCGAAGAAATTACTGATTAATTAATTAGCAGTTAGCTATCAGCCGTCAGCGTTTTTAGGTAGGAGAATTGCCAGATTCTGTCTTTTGCCTCTTGCCTCTTGCCTTCAGAAGCTGATAACTAATAATTAATAACTCTCAAACATAAAAGGAGATGAAACCACTGTGAATTTATCTGAGGGCGTTCAAATAGTATCTTTTGGCATTTTAGCAGCCCTGGTAATCGGGACTGCTTTAGGCGTGGTACTATTATCTAATATCGTTTATTCCGCCTTTTTATTGGGTGGTGTTTTTATCAGCATTTCAGGTTTATATCTCTTACTAAATGCTGATTTTGTAGCGGCGGCACAAATTCTAATTTATGTGGGCGCGATTAACGTTTTAATTCTCTTTGCTATTATGCTTGTTAACAAGCAAGAGGACTTTTCTGATATTCCTAGACGTTGGATCCGTCGGGCATCTACTGCTTTAGTTTGTGTGGGTTTATTTGTGCTGTTATCGACCATGGTTTTAATCACACCTTGGTCAATTTCTAGCACTTCTCCCGCCGTGGTGACTAATACTTTAGTAGCAATCGGTAAGCATTTCTTTAGTGATTTCTTGCTCCCCTTTGAATTAGCTTCCGTGCTATTATTAATGGCCATGGTCGGAGCAATTATTTTAGCCCGTCGTGACCTTATCCCCACCCTAAAAGCTGAAGAACCTACGGCCACAGCTTTAACATTACCCGAACGACCTAGAGAATTAACCGCCCCTAAATAAGACCCAAAAAAGAGGTATCATGCAGATTCAGTTAGAGTATTATTTGTTATTAGCGGCGGCTTTATTTTGTATCGGAATTTATGGTTTAGTCACCAGTCGCAATGCTGTCCGGGTTTTAATGTCGATCGAATTGATGCTCAATTCTGTTAACATTAACCTAATGGGTTTTTCCAACTATCTTGACCCCGCTAATATCCGAGGCCAAATTTTTACTATTTTCGTGATTACCGTAGCGGCAGCCGAAGCAGCCGTGGGTTTAGCGATTATCCTGACTATCTATCGTAACCGCGACACCATCGATATGGAACAGTTTAATCTGCTCAAATGGTAAGCTTTTAAATATTTCCCCCCCCTCTCTCCCCTGTTTGGGGAGAGTTTTTTTTGGCTAATTTTCCCTGTTTGTACGGTGTTAAATGTTTGAAATTTCAAGAGTTTGTAAAGGGACTAGGTGGGACTAAGCGGGAAATATTAGGACGTAAGGGTTTCAGGTTTTTCACGAAGATGTAACTAATTTTCTGGCCCTGACAGATGTTTGAAATTTCATTGTAGTATGCTGACTTTACTAGATTCTCAATAAAGCAGAATTATTCTCAATAAGATTTTTGAGATTGTTCTTTTTCGAGAGCTTGATATCTGGCTTCTCAGAGCCGATCACGAATAGCAAAATCTTTTTCAGCGTCTTCGCGAGTGTAGAAGGTTTTGAAGCTTGAGTTAATCTCTTTAATCTCGGTTGTGATCGTTTTTTTCTCAGCTTCAAGATTTTCGAGTTTTTCTTGGGCTTTGCCTAAGTTAAAAACAATGCTAATTATGGCGATTGTGGTCAAGATCAAGGTGCTAAAAGCTTGCACTTTGTTCTCCCACTTAAAAGATTTCTCAGTTGGCTTTTTTTTGAGCATTTCCGCTTCTTTTTGTTTTTTTGATACCTTCCATTGTCTTAGGGGTGTGGATGGGATATCAGGGGCAAATCGCCGCCGCTAAAGGGGCAAAAGGCTATTTTGTCAAGCTCTGGATTGAGGATGTTTTACTTTCAGCAGCCCAACGTTTAATCGCTGGTGAGGTATTAATCCAGAAAGAAAATTCCGTGGATTAGCTTGGGTTAACTTGCTAATTTGAATTTGTTTTTTGAAAGATCATTAAATGTTGTTGGGGCAAAGTCTCGATGATGTCTGCTGGGACTAAACCAACAGCGGCCATTTCTTTTTCTACCTGTCTGCGGGTCATTTTATGAAGGGCTTTGATAGGAATCAGAGGGTTTTCACGACGGTATTCTACTAATACCACCCTACCATCGGGTTTTAAGGATTTGACCAGATTCTCCATCATCTCGCGGGGAGAGGAAAACTCGTGATAAGCATCGACCATTAAAGCTAAATCGATCGCTTGTGCTGGCAATTTGGGATCGGTTTCTGTCCCGAGAATTGTGGTGATATTCTTAACCTGGTTTTCCTCGGCTAAAAAATCAATTGCCCCTAGCATTTCCGGTTGCACATCGACGGCGAAAACTTGTGCTACTACATTCGCTATAGGAAAACTAAAATAACCTGTACCTGCGCCGATATCTGTCACTAGATCTGTGGGTTTTAGATTTAGTGCGGTGATCAGATCATCAGGTTTTTCTGTGAAACGACGACTAGGACGTTCTAACCATAACATTTCTTGGTGTCCCATGACTTTAGCGATTTCCCGTCCTAGGTAAAATTTACCGATACCATCGCGACTATGAAGCGATCGAATCTGATAATATTGCTGCGGTGCTAAAACTGAGGCATCGTAGGTAAGATTTAATAATCCGAAACCGCAAAAAACCACTATTAGAAACGAGACAATTAAGAAAAATTTTTGCTCAAACAGCATCGGGATTAAAAACGGTGGGCTAGAAAAAATAAATTCCCTGTCCGGGACAGGGAAAACATCCATCTTGATCAACAAAACAATTAGTCTAAAAATCCCATTAAAGTTTCGGGATCATCGATTTCATTGGAAGCAACGGGACGATTACCCATGACTGTATAAGTTTCGCTAATGTGCAGATGACTGAGAGCGATCGGACGATTGCCGGAGATCGCTAGAGTGCTGCTAACTTCCATCCCACTAGAGACCACAGGACGAGCGCTACCGACGGAAGAATAGGTACCAACCACTTTCAGATGGCTAACTTCCACGGGACGGCCCCCTGGTAACATTTCATCTTCCTTAAAATGAAGATGGCTAGTACCGATGGGACGATTCTCCGGTAATCGGTCTTCGGGTTGATAAAGTTTTAATCCCTTGTATTCCTTATCGGCACTACCTTTGACCGAAAGAGCGACCACTTCTTTATCCTTGACGGTTTTAGCTGTAGTAGCTTTACCGCGCGAGCTGCTGGTTTTTTCTTCTGTAGTTGCTGGGGTTTGAGTCCCGTTCGTTTCTAGATTTTCCACCGTCATAACCTGATACTCCTTTCCGTTAATAGCTTCGGGGAAACGATAAGATTTAAGTTTAGGGTATTCTCGAAGACTTTTAATCTTTTTTTAAAATCCTCTCTAATATTAAGATACATCTTTCTTTACCCAAAACCCTATCAGTGTTGGTAATTCGATTGATAATTTATTTTGCCTGTTCTCTACACCTAGCCGCTAATGACCGCTTTTCAACTACAAGCACCCTTTCAACCCACCGGGGATCAACCGGCAGCGATCGATAAATTAGTAGATTCCCTGCAAAATCAGGATCGTTTCCAAACTCTCCTAGGGGCAACTGGCACTGGCAAAACCTTCACCATTGCCGCTGTGATCGAAAAAATTGGCAGGCCTACCCTTGTCCTAGCCCATAATAAGACCTTGGCTGCCCAATTATGTAACGAATTGCGGCAATTTTTCCCTAATAACGCCGTGGAATACTTTATCAGCTATTACGACTATTATCAGCCGGAGGCTTATATTCCCGTCAGCGATACCTACATCGAAAAGAGTTCTTCGATTAATGATGAGATCGATATGCTGCGCCATTCAGCCACGCGATCGCTGTTTGAACGCAGGGATGTGATCGTCGTTGCTTCGATTAGTTGTATTTATGGCTTGGGAATGCCGGCGGAATACCTAAAAGCGGCGATTTCCTTAACAGTTGGTCAAGAGTTCGACCAAAGGCAATTATTACGGGCCTTGGTGTCAGTGCAGTACAATCGCAATGATTTAGAGTTAACTCGCGGTCGTTTTCGTCTGAAGGGCGATATTTTGGAAATTGTTCCCGCTTACGAGGATCGGGTCATTAAAATTGATTTTTTTGGCGATGAGATTGAAAGTATTCGTTATCTCGATCCCCTGACGGGGGAAGTTTTGCAAAAATTAGAGCGAATTAGTATTTATCCGGCCCGTCACTTTGTTACCCCGGAGGAACGTTTAGAGGTGGCCTGTCGGGATATTAAAACGGAGTTAGATTATCGTTTGTTGGAGTTAGAAAAAGCGGGCAAATTACTGGAAGCGCAACGCTTAGATCAACGGACTCGTTATGATTTGGAAATGTTGCAGGAAGTGGGTTATTGTAACGGAGTAGAAAATTATTCCAGGCATTTAGCGGGTAGGTTAGCGGGGGAACCGCCAGAATGTTTGGTGGATTATTTTCCTCAAGATTGGTTATTAGTTGTGGATGAGTCTCATGTCAGTGTGCCGCAAATTCGTGGGATGTATAATGGCGATCAATCACGAAAAAAAGTTTTGATCGATCACGGGTTTCGTTTACCCAGTGCTGCGGATAATCGTCCTTTGAAGTCAGAAGAATTTTGGCAGAAAGTTAATCAATGTATTTTTGTTTCGGCCACTCCGGGAGATTGGGAATTAGAACAGTCAGAAAATCGCATTGTCGAACAAATTATCCGACCGACGGGAGTTTTAGATCCAGAGATTTTTGTGCGACCAACCGAGGGACAAGTGGATGATTTATTAGGGGAAATTAAGGAGCGAGTGCGGTTAAATGAACGGGTTTTGATTACCACTTTAACTAAACGCATGGCTGAAGATTTAACCGAATACTTGCAAGAAAGGGGAATTAAAGTTAGATATCTACATTCAGAAATTCAATCAATTCAACGGATTGAAATTATCCAAGACCTGCGAGAAGGGGTCTTTGACGTGCTGATCGGGGTGAATTTGCTTCGCGAGGGGTTAGACCTGCCAGAAGTGTCTCTAGTGGCGATTTTAGACGCAGATAAGGAAGGATTTTTAAGGGCTACCCGCTCTTTAATTCAAACTATCGGCCGGGCTGCTCGTCATATTCGCGGTCAGGCAATTCTTTACGGAGATAATCTCACTGATAGTATGATTAATGCGATCGAAGAAACCAAGAGACGGCGAGCTATTCAAGAGGAATATAACCAAAAACATGGGATTATTCCGCAACCGATTGTTAAAAGATCGAGTAATTCAATTTTGGCTTTTCTGGATATTTCTCGTCGCCTAAATTCCCAACAATTGGAGCAGGTTTGTGAGAATATAGAAGAACTTTCTTTAGAACAAATTCCCGAGTTAATTCAACAACTAGAAGCGCAAATGAAAGAAGCTGCAAAAAATCTAGAATTCGAGGCAGCTGCTAAATATCGCGATCGGATTAAGCAATTGCGAGATAAGTTATTAAATCATCTTAGATAAACCTATGACTAGATTTATTCATGACCAGTTTGCTAAAGATTATCTCGAAGAATTATTATCTTCTCTGGGA